>SXGU01120897.1_pt1 | contig 56039 bp, 54 predicted proteins | sample 3174531 | NCBI WGS metagenome assembly SXGU01 (sample SAMN11356863, study PRJNA531348) | freshwater metagenome | isolation source: freshwater sample F1-140 | place: China: Fuxian Lake, Yuxi | collected 2017-12-25 | reverse complement strand
TCCTTTTTATTGCTCGATTGGGTTGTCTTCGGTAAATGAGATAAGTGAAGATAATGCTGTTGTCACTTGTTGGATTTCTTGTTGAGTGGGTCGTTGACGGGTAAAGCCGCTTAATTGGATGTTGTGTGAAATCTGAAATGCCCACCCGTTCGTTTCCGGCATAGGAACTCTCATAAAATTAAAAATTTCGGCTCTATGCGCACCGACATTTGCTGCTTTCCATGTGGGTAATAAATCAGGCGATGGAGGTGGTCCAATCTCTCTTAATGACTGACCAGCGCTTTGAGCGCGTCGTACCCGGACGAGATCTTTGACATGGTCACTTGTCCACACGGATTTCCCGCGAACACGAAGCGGTGGTCGCACCACCCCGAGGGTGACGTAGTAGCGCACGTTACGTTCAGTGATTTGCTGCGCGATACGGTCGTCGCCCACGACGAGGAGGGTCGTTTGCTCGCGCACCGCGTCTAGTAACTGGTCAACGGAAAGGAATTCGGGCACGAGTCCAGTATACTGTTATAAAGACAGTATTGCAACTGTCAATTTGACAGTTATAACCTATAGAGAATAAGGATTTCCCTTTATAGGGGCTTTTGAGGCCGCCCCTTTGGGACCCGCTGGGTCAACATCCCCAGTTCAATGAATCCGCAACTGCATTTCCCCCCCACCCGACAGATCCATGTGCCTTTGCCAGCGCGCAGGTGGAGATTTTTTCTTTCATCGGTCGCAGGGCCTGGGCCAATGCGGACATTGAAAAAGCCGAGAGGCGAGGTCACAGTCTTGTAAAAAAGATTTCTTTAAAGACCAGAAAAATCAAGTTCAATCAATAGCGGTGCATGGTCGCTGATTTCGAGAGCAGAAGGAAAATCATCAACACCACCTCGCTTAAGAATCAGTTTTTCGTTCAACACCCTGCTGAGGAATAAGTAATCAAGACAAAACTGATAACGATCTTCCCAGTCTTGTTCAAAGGTCGTCATCTGCTGATTCTCAAAAGGGTCAACGATAGAGAGATTGCCGGGGCAAAGCTTCGTCAACATTCGCGGCATGGACTCCATCTCGTAATTGAAATCGCCAGCAATGATCATTGGTTTCTGTCGATTGACAAACAATTCAACAAAATCCTTCTTCATTGCCTTGAGGTCGTCTAAGGGGTAGCTAATAAAAGTTCCGGCTTTATCTTTGCGGTACCTCAAATGCAGTCCTACCACGGTGGCGATGCATTCCTCGCCTACGAAGAGATCAGCAGCAGTAAATGTTCCAGGAAATTTACTGTCGAGTGGATACGGGCTCTCGGTGCCTACAGACGTGACGTGTTCAACTCGGACCTGGCTGGATGTTCGTGCCGCAATAACTGTTCCCCATTTGCTAACTCCAGGAAACCCTTCCCGCCGATGCGCGGTAGTCCAGCGACCTGCAATCACATTTGCCGGTGGAGGAGTCTGAGCCTCGGTAAAAATAACGACATCAGCCGACAAGTGGGTGTCCGCCCATTGCCACAACTGATTGTTGGAAATGTTCTTATCTCGACGATTTATCCAAGTATTGAGGTTCCATGTAGCAATCCTGAGTTTCATAATGCGCACAATAAAGAGAGTCTCACTGCGGCAATGACCTCACAATAACCCCTAGGAATACCCATTTAATTTGAAGCGCTTACGACGAGGACACAATAACACTCTGAAGTATTTATAGAAGCAGCGACGGATTGCAGCCAGGCGTATTGGGCTGTGAACTTCTTCTCAGCAATCAAATCTATGGTTGTTACACTTCTACGATTCATTTTGGTCTCTAGATAGCGCGGTGAAGAACTCCAGATCTCTAAGCCAGAGATCCAGTTTGAATCTCAGATGATCCATGGTGACGCCACCAGTGAAGAAAACTCTCAATTGCGCATAGATGAAAGTTTCACCGAATTCATCTTCTTCCGGCACTCCATCATCACCTAAGCGGACAATGGCTCGTGCTATTTCAAGTTGCTCATTCTGCCGATTGGCAAATTCAAAAGGGTTGTAGGACACGCACGGAATAGAGCAGAGTAATAGCCCAGTAAAAAATGGTTCGTTGCCTTCTGGCCAGCAAATAAAAGGAACCAATCCCTCGGTGCATTCAATGGTGGCAAGTTCAGATTCACCATCTTGTGTTGAAGAAAGCTTTGTAACGATATTTAAGCTATCAAAAAGCGAAAGAATTTCATTAGCAGTTAATGTTTCAAAACTTTGCATTTTCTCGTGATGTCCATTCATTTTTTAGTGGCTGCATTAACCCCCGCTAGTATAGATAGAGGGGTGTGACAGGGTTCAGATCTTTTATCCGCCTTCGCACCCAAAAACATCTAGTGTTATCTCGTTCCACCTCGAAAAGTCGCAATCTTGCATTGATGTGAATATCTGTATTTTCGCTGCTGCCAATAACACTGCTCCAGTGGCTCCATGTCGTTGCTTCTCTTCGCCTCGTCAGTGGTGTAGGACCTCAACACCGAGGGTGAAAGCGCTCTTTGGCACACCGGACATCGTGATTACCGCACCGACATTGATCCCTGACTGACCGACGCAGCGAAAAGACGCGAATTAATTGGCTGTCCTGCCCCCTGAAATTGGTCCAACTCCTATGAGATCGACGCATCACAATTGATGCAGCGAAGCCTCACTGCGTTTTTAACAACGCGACAACCACCTAGTACGTATTTGCTTTCATCCACAGGACCTATCGGCATACCATATAAGACGATTCTTAGTGTCCCAATCTTGTGGCATGAGGCACATGTTCTGGGTTTCCTCAGTTGCCTCGGATTCTTCGTCATTCTCAGTCACCTCGCCACTCTCTGTCGCCATCTCGTCACGACGGTCAATCTCCTTTTTGGCATCATAAACAAATCGAGTTGTCCGATACAGGAAAATAGGCCCGGGACTGATACATGTTTTTGGGCTTGTCTGGAAAAGACTCATGGTCTTGACTCCACTTGTACCAAGCACTGTATTCCCGCAATTCCTCTGAAGTGAGAGACTCCAGTAATTTCTGCGTATAACCAGATTTTCCTTCCAGTGGATTTTTATAGGGATTCTGCATAATTCCTCCTTGATGATGAATGTTCAATCCATCAAGAAGCCGCCAAAGGTTTTATGCACTTTCGTGCACCACATCCCCTGGCGGGAAGCACCGCGGCCTGGCTGGCTCGGTTGCCGAACTCACTTATGAGTCACTCTTGATTTTGATTACACCTTGCCGCCGGGGTGTAACACAGAATCAGACCCCACGAATTTTGCCTGATTTCAGATGGTTCAATTCAAGGAGGTCGGGGCGGGTGCCGAATAGGAAAACTAGAACTCTGACCGCCTAGTTCGACCGTTGGTCACTTTGTGGTTTCGCTTTCCAGCATTTATCTACAAGAGTTCAATAACAAGATTCCTGAGACTGCAAAACTTTCAATAATTGCGCTAATATAAGTAAAGGAAATGCTGGTGCCTGCTGGGAAAACAGGTCTATTGCAGTTCTGAAATTCACAATCTAATAACTGGAGTGAATATTATCTTCGACCGCATGATTGCTCTTGACTTTGAAACCACGGGACTTAATCCTGGGTATCGGCCATTGGAAATTGCCTGGGTGGAATTTGATAGCCACTTGAATGAAGTCGAACAGGTGAACTCTCTCATCAATCCGCACATCCCCATCGAGTCGGGGGCGCAGAGAACACATGGCATCTCGGCTGAAATGCTGGTCGATAAACCTTCACTTGACGAGTTCCTCAAGAAAACACATGCAGGGAAGTTCGCTGACGAACATGTCCTTGTTGTTGCACATAATGCGTCGTACGACGTTCCCATGTTCTCCCCGTACTGCAAGAAAATCACTGCACTGTGCACTATGCGCCTTGGTCAAACGCTCTACCCTGACGCTGAAAACCACAAGTTGCAGACACTCGCCGCATTGCTCAATGTGGACATTGAGCCAACGCACCGCGCACTCAACGATGCACTCACCAGTTTTTATCTGATGAAGAACATCGCAACCGCTCACAGCATGTCAATTGATGAAATGCTCACGCTCATTCAAAGTGTTTCACTCGACAGTCCGATGCCCTTTGGCAAACACAAGGGAACCAAGCTAAGAGACTTGCCTGCTGATTATGTTCAATGGCTCATCGAAAACCTCGACCCGGGTGGTTGGGTCATTGAAGCACTCTTGAGGAAATAGGGCAAACAATGCGCATTGCAACATGGAACCTCAATACATGGGTCAATCGCAAAAATGGTGAAAAAATTATACCCTTTATGGAAATATATTTGCGGCGTCATCGGGCTGAAGATTGATCGCCCACATCTCACTTGGATATCAACCCCGAACAACGCGCACTCCACAGTCTTTTCTGGTCGTGAAACGCTGAGACAATCCGACACTTCGTCAGACGAGATCAGTCATGTACCGTGGTGTGATGGTGAAATATGAAGGAACTCTCGAGTCGATTCGGCAGCATCCCCTACCCCAGTGGTTCAACGACGCCAAATTCGGGATTTTCATTCACTGGTATCCCGCCTCAGTCCCGGCTTACGCACCCCTAACCGAAGACCTTTTTGCTCAAACGGCCAAGTACGGCGATGTTGTCGCGTTTTCTGAATCGCCATATGCCGATTGGTACGTGAACTCGCTTGCAATTGAGGGCTCATCAGTTCAGAAACATCATGCCGATGTCTATGGGGATAAACCATACGACGAATTCGTTGATGAGTTTTTTATCGCATCACAGGAGTGGGACCCCAATGCATGGGCCGAAGTTTTCGCCCAATCACATGCTAGGTACATCGTCATGGGAACACGACATATTGACGGTGCTCTCATGTGGCCAACCGAGTTACACAACCCGTTCAAGGGTTCGCGCTATACATCGCCTCGTGATCTTGTGGGTGAAGCTTGCAACGCCGCACGTAGTGTCGGGATGCGAGCAGGCTTGTATTACTGCGGTGGACTCGACCTTACGTTTCAGGGCCTTGGATACAACGGTTGGCTGAGTATGTTGATGGCCACCCCACAGTCCGACGAATACAAGCAATACGCCACCGCTCATTACATGGAACTCATCCATCGTTACTCACCCGACCTACTTTGGAATGATGTCGGTTGGCCAGGTGGCGGCTCGGGAGCACTACAACTTATGGCCGACTACTACAACAACAATGAACATGGTGTTGTCAATGACCGCTTTGACATGATCGGTGTCGTACGAGGCGACGCCCATTGTGATTTCATCACTCCCGAGTATTCATCAGGACTTACAACTGACGGCCACAAGTTTGAAGTATGTCGCGGTATCGGTATGAGTTTTGGCTACAACCGACTGGACAATGCAACGACATATGCATCATCGTCTGAATTGATTCACTTGTTGATCAATAGCGTTGCCGATGGTGGCAATCTGTTGTTAAACATTGGCCCCAAAGCCAACGGGGAAATCCCCGACATTCAAAAACAGCGATTGATTGAAATTGGGCAATGGCTTGAGATCAATGGTCAGGCAATATTTGGTTCACATCAACATGAAATAACGACACTCACCGCATCAAATGGATTCAACGTCCGTTTGACCCGAGGTGCCGATGGTGCAACATATGCAATGGTGCTTGGTGAAGCAAGAGAACGCAGCATCACGATCCCTGGCATTCCACAAGGAGACCTGCAGTTACTCGGTTCTAATGGAAAACCTCAACGCGAGGGTGACATCATTACCTGGCCGCCAGACATTGCTCAACAACCAGCCCTCACCTTCCGCATTGCCTGATCAATCCAGTCTGGCGAAATAGCGGTTTGCCTTTGAGACGCTCGACCCTACAGCATGGACCAAAACCTACCTACTATGTATCTTGAAGAACTTTAGTTTCACTTCAAATTTTTAAATATTTCGAATTATGCGTCGCTGAAAGGAGCAAGAATCAAGCCAGAAACAAAACTCGGTAGGCAACTACAAACTTTCAATAGAATTGCTGGATTCACTCACCTGGTCCAGGCAGTTGTGCTTTCCTTGATCCTGAATGATGAGACCAAAATCCCCGTCATCACTCGATTTTTTGCTCAAACTCCTGAGGACATACAGCCAGTTAGCGAGACGCTGTTCGAGTTTCCGGTTGCACTAATCGGACCAATTTTCCTTTTACTGTCGGCAATAGGCCACCTTTTGATTTCCTCGCCCCTTTACATTCGTCGCTATGAGCAAAACATCGAGGGCGGAATAAATCCGGTGCGTTGGTGGGAATATGCAGTCAGTTCCTCATTGATGCTCGTTGTGCTGATGATGCTTGGCGGGCTGATAGAGATTTCCACCGTCGTATTTCTTTTTACGCTCAACTTCATCATGAACCTGATGGGACTGATGATGGAGAAGCACAATCAAATCACCGCAAAAACAAGTTGGCTTCCCTTCAACATCGGAGTACTCGCCGGAATCGTGCCTTGGATAATGGGTGGGCTTTACTTTTGGGTATCCACCAACAACCTTGCTGACGCCATTCCGACATACGCACAATTCGGTTTTCTGTTGACCTTTCTGTTTTTCAACAGTTTTGCGATCAACATGTGGCTGCAGTACAAGAAAATTGGCAAGTGGCAGCACTATCCATACGGAGAGAAGGTCTACATCGTGTTGAGTCTTGCCTCAAAGTCCGCACTTGGATGGATTATCGTGCTCGGGACAATGGATATATAGAGCACGTCGTGGTGCGGAGGCAACTGCAGTCACTCAAAGCAAAAAAGGGTTAGCAGAACGAAATTATCTTTAGCGTGACATCACAAAACTTTTATTGAATTTCCCATGCCACTATGAATCTGACAGACGTAGTAGAGAGTAGTTGGAGCATCAAACGGTACTTCGAAAGTAATTGTTCCGCTTTGGGTCCCATTATTTGTCACACCAGATGAATACAGATCTGCTGAACTATATGCACCGGCAGATGTTTGAAGAAAAAGCGGGTGACCAGAAACATTTGCATTCAATAAATAACGATGATTGCGTATGACGGTGAAAACAGGATTGTTTGTGCCATTTATTTGAAACAAACCACCACTGGCCGCAAATGTAAGTGTCGTGCTCGCTCCAGCACCGGCAACTCCCTGTGCTCCCGTATCGCCTTTTGCACCGGCAACTCCCTGTGCTCCCGTATCGCCTTTTGCACCGGCAACTCCCCGTGCTCCCGTGTCGCCTTTTACACCGGCAACTCCCGTCTGATTCAGGACCAGTTTTATTTCAGCCTTGGTGCAACTGCCGCTCTTGGCATAGCGCAACATATTTGTCTTTTTGTTTACACACACCGTCACCGTATTAGTTGACGATGCGGCAAAGACACCGACGCCACTAGCAACAACACCAATCAGGACACCAGCAATCAGAATCGTGGTGGTTTTTTGACTAATCCGAGCAAGGGCCTTAGGAACATGAGTCATGAAGGAAAAGTACTTTAAACATGTCCATTTCGCAACTCTTGCGCCCGATCTAAACTGACTACGACAGCGGATTACCCATCAGCCCATGCGACCCGTCACGTAATTCAGGGTGCGCTCATCAGAGGGATGAGAAAATATATTTACCGTTCGATCATGCTCAACGAGAACCCCAGTTGGGCGAGCAGATTCGTCACCTGCCTCGACGCTGAAAAAGGCTGTGTAGTCGCTAATACGGGCTGCCTGTTGCATGTTGTGAGTGACGATAACAATTGGATATTCTGCTTTTAGTCCCTGCATCAGGTCCTCAATTTTACCCGTTGCTATTGGGTCAAGCGCAGAGCATGGTTCGTCCATCAAGAGCACGTCTGGCCCAACTGCAAGAGCTCTGGCGATACACAAACGTTGTTGTTGTCCGCCGGAAAGCGAAAAAGCGGATGTCTTTAGTCGATCCTTCACTTCGTCCCATAGAGCAGCCTTCTTTAAAGTGTCCTCCACGATGCCATCAAGGGTGGACTTTGAAACCCTGCCATTGACTTTTGGCCCAAACGCAACATTTTCATAAATTGACTTAGGAAATGGATTTGGCTTTTGAAAAACCATTCCGATTCTCCTACGAACCTCCCCCGCGTCTGACATCGGGCCGTAAATCTCAATTCCGCGATACTTGACGGAGCCGACAACTCGCGCCGAGGGAACAAGATCATTCATCCGATTTAAACTTCTTATGATCGTTGATTTGCCACAACCAGACGGGCCTATGAATGCTGTAATTTCTCCCAGCGAAATGGAAAAAGTTGCATCACGAACGGCCTGAAATGAACCGTAATAGACCGAGAGATTAGATGTCTCAATCACAATATTGGACGCCTGTGATTCGACCACCTTGGCCTGCAAATTAGCCGACAGTTCCTCTTGCGGGACCATATTGCTCACCATGATTTTCTGCTCCTGTCTCGAATAATTATTGCCAACAAATTGAGAGCCAGCATCAGGACCAGCAACACCACAATTGCTGCTGCTGCTGCATACTGAAATTCAACTTGCGCTTCTGTTGCGTACTTGAAAATCGCTAGTGGAAGAACAGTGTAGTAGTCAGAGAATCCGGCAGGATTGGAACTGACATATGCCAGCGCACCCAGCATGATCAAAGGTGCTGATTCCCCAAGAGCTCTCGAAATGCCAAGAATACTGCCAGTTGCGATACCAGGGATTGCAGCCGGTAGAACTTGGCGCCTGATGCACTGCCACCTCGTTGAACCCAAAGCATAAGCGCCTTCCCGCAAACTTGAAGGTACGGCCCGAATAGCTTCACGTGACGAAACAATCATGATGGGCAGAATCATCATTCCCAACACAACCGATGCAGTACGGATCGTGAAACCCCACGCCAACGCCCCTCGGGCAACAAAAGCCAAACCAAGGATTCCAAAAACGATACTGGGAACGCCAGCCAGGGTCTGAATATTTAGTGAAACGAAACCCGCGAAACGAGAATCTTGTTTTACAAATTCCTCAAGAAAGACTGCCGTGCACACGGCGACAAACAAAGAAACCAAACCCGCTGGAACAACGACCCAAAGTGAGCCAAAAAATGCCGCCTGAATCCCCGTATCCTCTGGAAAAGGAGACGGAAACGCAGTCAAAAAGTCCGTGTTGAGGCGACTGCGGGCCGTCACGAAGGTGTCAATCAGAAGGGTTATCAAAGTACCAAAAGCGATCAAAAGTGCAAGCCAAAGCCCGACAAGAAAAAAAATGTCTTTTGTTTGTCGAGTGCCAACCACTGATGATGTGAGCGAACGGGAATCAAGCGTTTCCGCTAAAGTTTGAGACGTCACTCGTATATCTCCCTAAAACGACGGACGAATCGAACGCTCAAGATATTTAGAGTGAAAGTGATGATAAACAAAAAGGCACCCACAGCAAAAATAGTTCGATAGCCAGTTGAATCTGTCGGCTGGTCGCCAATTCCGGCAAATCCGATAAAAGAGGCCATCGTCTGCATCGCTTCACCAGGATTGAACGTGAAATTGGCAGATGCACCAGCCGCCAAGAGAACTATTGTTGTTTCTCCAATCGCGCGTGAAACAGAAATCACAACCCCAGCAATAATGCCAGAAAGTGCTGCTGGGAAAACCACAGAGGTACAGACCTCTCGTCGAGTTGCTCCCAGCGCGTAAGCCCCATCGACAAGGGATCGAGGCACACTATTCATTGCATCTTCAGCAAGAGTTGACATCATTGGCAGGATCATGATGCCGACGACCAGGCCTGCACTCAAGGCATTATAAAAATCAACATCGCCAAATGGCCAAATGTTTCGAATTATTTTTGGCGAAACAAAGTTGATCGCAAAAAACCCAAAGACCACCGTTGGCACTCCCGCTAGAATCTCAAGCACGGGCTTGAGAATTCGCCGCACTTGATCCGATGCGTACTGATTCATGTAAAAAGAAACGGCCAAACCGCCGGGCACTGCCACGACTATGGCAATCGCCATGATGACAAGTGTCCCCGTAACTAGCGGCCAGACTCCGAACGCCGGAGGCTCAAACAACGGATACCAATTCGTAGATCCAAAAAATTCAGAAAAAGGGACTTCTTGGAAAAAATCTATCGTCGGAGGGACAAGCGCAGAGGCTATTCCAAATAACACAGCTACTGCAGCAAGAGAAATAAACCCAAGAAAAAACCCGATAATTCGTTCGTAAAACTGCTGGCGTTTTTGGCGGCCACTTGGAAGAAGGTCTTTTGGAACGATGACTTTTGAGTTCATGGCCTGCCTCCTTTCATGGGAACTGTCCTCGTAGATTACTCAAGGGAGGGTGATGCCAAGAACCTTTGGCACCACCCTCCCTTTATGAGTTTTAAAGGCTTGCGACCTTGGCTTTTGCGACTCCGACCTGAGCCGCGGTAAGGGGAACGAACAGCGCATCGTCACCGATTCTTTGAGCATTGTCTAGATAAAAGGTCAGGAATTTCTTGATGTTGCCGATTTCTTTGGCTGTGTTTTTTACATAAACATACAAGGGACGAGACATTGCGTATGTTCCATTCTGCACATTTGCATTATTTGCCTCGACACATCCAGCACCCTTATCAAGTTGAAGAGCCTTGTTTTTTGATGCGTTCTCAATTGCGTAGGACAAGCCATAGTACCCAAGTGCGGTTTTGTCTGCCGCGACACCTTGAACAGTGACATTGTCATTTTCAGTAGCCTGATAATCAGTTCGCGAAGTCGTGGACTTCGCATGAACGAATGTATTGAACGAATCAAATGTCCCGGAGTCCGATCCCGCTCCGTACAACTTCAAGTCACCCAAGGTGTTGCCAGCGATTGCTGCGCCCCAAGTTTTGGCAGACCCTACACCAGATGTTCCGGTTGCTGGTTTCCACATTTCTTTAAGTTCAGTCATCTTGATGCACTTCAATGGATTAGATGGATTCACAACGACTGCCAAGCCATCATTTGCAACAAGGACTTCTGTGTACGTGATTCCCTTCGCAGCACAAGCCGCAATTTCTGTCGTTGAAATCGCTCGGGAAGCATTTGACATATCAGTTTCACCTTTGCAAAATTTCTCAAAACCTCCACCTGTGCCAGAAAGGCCGATTGAAATTTTTCCAAGACCATTTGTTGTTGAGTAGAAGTATTTTGCTGCTACGGCCATCAACGGGTAAACGGTGCTCGACCCATCCATGCGAATTTCTGTTTTGGTTGTTGTGGTTCGATAGTCCGCTTGCCTCAATGCGACACGCTGATAGGAAAACTTTGGCTTTTCTGCATGCAAAGATGAACCTGTGGAAACCATGCAACGAACCCACGTGACAGATTTTGTCTTTGGGTTAGTAATCTTTTCCAATCTAAAAAGATCTCTGCGTTTGCAGTTGTCACCACTTTTCACAGCAGCGCTCGCCCCAGAAGCAAAACTTCCAACAATCAGTGGGACAAATATTGCAGCCACAACAATCTTTGCAACTAGCGAAGATTTTTTCTCACCATGCACTAACTTCATAGCAATCCTTTCAGGGATTTTTTAGGTCAAAGTTATTTTTGACAATTTGAAATTACTTGACACTTCTTGCTGTCTGGCAACAGTAAAAATACGAGAAGGTGACCAGAAGGTAAATTTTTGGGGTTTTAGAACTGCCCTGAAAACCTTGGTTTCAAGCCCTCAGGAGCCCCACGGCATCACTGGGTGTCCCGGCATCTTTGCGGATGTAGAACCACCAACACGTTGTACCCACGAGAATGGGGATGAACCACGTCATAAAGCGGTAAATCAGTGTGGCACCGGTTGCTTCAAGCACTGACAATCCAGCATTTTCAAGCAGAGTAATGAGGCCTAGTTCAGCGAGGCCGATACCTCCGGGAACAGGCGACAATGCGACCACAACTCTGACGAGTGAAAACGCCACGAGGGCTTCGTGAAAAGTCAGCCCGTCAACTTTAAAAATAGCGGCAGATGTCCAAAGGCAAATGAAGCCTGCAGAAAGCGTGCCAGAGGATGCCAGAAGAATCCACAACCCGCGCTGCTTAATTAATTGAACGAGCTCATTGCGCATTTCAACGGAAAACGTGAGTGGTTGCAAACCCTCTACTGTTGCACGAAAAGTTTTAAAACGAATCGGTATTCGTCGTAGCAGTACTGATCTGATTGAAGACATAATGCGACCGACATACAAAAATACTGTCGAAGTACGTAGTGCCGCCCACCAAAAAACAGCTGAGACAAAAATGAGTGGGACACCTACTGCAACAGTCAGAGTTTGTTCAGGCCTCGCAGAACCAGCCAAGACAGGAGCAACCAATAAAATACAAGGAAGTCCCCAAGTAGTGAACGATGGAAACACTCCCGTTGCAATGATTGACGACCCGATCGTGCTATGGGAAATCCCCCACTTTGCAAACATGTGGATACGCATTCCAGTCCCAACGGCCCCGCCACCAAGCAAAATTCCGTAGCCCGCTGCGAGGGCCGATTGATCGGCGACGATCGCTTGTCGCAAGCGAAGACCTGGAGAACAAGAAACAAGAAACATTGCTCGCGCCACCATCATCAACAAAGTTGCAATGATAAGAGGTATTGATGCAAGCATCGAAATCTCGCCGAGCCGATTCCATGTATCTAAAAGAACTTCGCGCTGGAAAATACCAAGAGTACAGACAACCACGAGAGTCAACAATGAGGCAACAAAAACTCGCATATCTCAGAAAATGTAGCGGGAAAGATTGTTTCTGGGATGAGATTTATGGCTCATCAAACATCTCCGGAGTTCAACTGCATCTACTTGGCTACTCTGTTTCGCCAGGATGAAAAACTTTTCACAGAGCCCACGTGAGGTTGCCTAAGCCATGGGTAGGGAAATATTTGGGCCAAATCTTTGAATTTTTTAAATGAAGGCACTGGTGCATAGGTGACTGCGACTGCATTATCTCGCGCGAATTTATACGGATCGCCTAAATACGCCTGAACTTGCCTTCGAGTGCTCAGATCTTCCAAAGTTTGCAGGTAAAAAGCGAGGCGACGCGAACTCAGTTGCAGTTTTCTTAATGCGGATTCATTGAAAACAAAAACTGCCGGCAATAGCGGGTTGGCAACAAGAGCAGCGTCATTGTCGCCGAGTGAGTCAATCGTCAAAAGCACGTACTCGGCTTTGTTGTTTATGATTGGAATCGTTGGACCAGTAGTCGCAGAGGTGTCTGGATCATTGTCTAAAAGTGGCTCACGGTCCAATTGATGTGATGAGGTCTCGTCTGGAAACTCCTGGATTGGACAATTGCTTTTTAGGGAGCACTTGTTGCACAAACCTGGAGCACGCTTATCAACTTGCCACTTTGCAAAGCCATAAGGCTTACCAGTGCCTGCACCGACCGTCCATTGCCATCCCAACAGGTTGGCTGCCCTAGATCCATCAATCAGTTGTTGATGCATCCGCTCTTGTCCAAAAATCCAGCCCTTGTCGTTTCTTACTGTCCAGTGCGAGGCAAGCCACATTCTGGTTTGGTTCACCAACCAGCCGTCAGTTTCTAATTCGGCAACAACCTGATCGATGCACAACATTTGTCGGTCCCAACCATTGCCGTCCACGTTGTAGTTTGCGTCAAAACGCAAATTCTCAAAAAGCCGTACACCAATGCGGGCATAGAGATGTCGCGCATATTCCTGCCAAAATAGTTCATCCCGAAACTTTTCTTTGTCCTTGAACGGCGCTAACTCCACCGCTTGATACACCTCACCTAAGGTCAGAATGTTGTGGCGGATATACGGAGACAACACAGTTGCGCCACGTCTATTTCTTGGCAGCACCTCGGAGCGCTTATTGGCATAACCGCTGATGTCAAGATTTGCCAGGGCGATATTCGCCGCAGTCTGTCCACCTCGTATTGAACTAGTTCCTATGTCACCTGAATACAAGCCTTTGAAATCACGCTCAATTGTTAACAACAGATCTTGATTTAGATCTAAAGGTAAACTTGCCATAAAGCTCTGCGGTCATAGCCAAAACCAAGTATTGACATTAATTTTTACTTTGCCAATCAGGTATTCGGTGGGAAAAGAGAACCGTTCGGGAAATTGCCGAACAACGGACGGTCACCGTCAGTAAAAGAATCGATGAGCAGATCGCCCCCGACGAAAGCGCCTCGCCAAGATGCGCCTCGCCCACCAAACACCTCTTCTCGGTCACCACGACTACGGGGCGCGTTCACCCCGAACTTGAAAGATTGCACGTCGGGTCGAAGTCGAGCGGCCAAGTCAGCATCGTCTGTTGCAATCGAAGCAACCAATGAGCCGTTTGAAACATTCATTGCGGCGAGCAGTTCGGACTCGGTGTCGACAATTACGATTGAGTCAATCGGACCAAACGGCTCGCTGTGATGAAGTGACCATGCCGTTGGGGGGTTGAGCACACAAGCTGGCGCAACATATGCCGATTGATCTTGACCAACGATAAAGTTGCCCGCCCCGAGATCGCCATGGATCAGGGGAATTCCTCCAGAACTAATCGCCTCTTCATAGCGAGCACGCAGATCGTTGGCCTTGGACTGAGAAATTACGGGACCGAAGTCAAAATTAGGAAGTGGATCGTCAGCATTTTCGACAGCAAATGGATTGCCGAATCGCAGAGACGAAACAACGTCGTTGTATGTTGCGAGGAAGTCGGGCAACAGCTTTCGTTGAATGACATAGCGCGGATATGCGGTGCATCGCTGCTTGGCGTACTCAAACCCTTTTTTCAAGTGACCAGACAGCAATTCCCACTGTGAGAAATTCCAGATTCCCCAGGTGTTGAGACCCTCCTGCTCAAGAATGTGACGCCTTCGCAAATCAGCAAGAGTGCTCGCTGCTTTGCGACCATTTGAGCGACCACCGACAAAAGCAAGAGCACCAAGTTGTCGTGAAGAAATCAGAGCATCACTGAGATCACCGCCAACTCCCGAAAGCAGGGTGACGGGTAAGTCGGCGCGAACCATTAGTGCGTGGCAAAGAGTCAGTGCGTGAAAGCCACCTTGTGACGGTGTCTTGGCGATGACGGCGTTACCCGCCAACAACTGAGCTAACTCAGCGTGAACGAGCACACTAAGAGGATAATTCCATGAGGCAATATTTGAAATTGGTCCCTGCAGAGGAGTACGGCCCTGCATCTGGCGCTCAATCTCTTGGAGATACCAGTCAATTCCGTCGACACAACGATCAACGTCTGCACATGCAATGCGCCACGGCTTCCCGATTTCCCACATTAGAAGCAACGCGATAGTGTCGCGATGCTCTCGCAGCAGGGCTACTGCGTTTTGAACCCGCCGTTGTCTTTCCTCAAGAGGCACTCGAGACCATTCGACGTGTTGGCGAGCGGCCTGCTCAACTGCCGTGACGGCAGTGTCATGGTCGATGCGCGGTGGGCCCGGTATCAAAGTTGCATCAATGGCAAGAGGATGGGGACGAGTTTCACCGACAAAACTCCACTGACCGCCAAGCAAGTTCGCGATGTGATCAGTTTCAAAAGCTTCGGGTGCAACTGAGCGAGCCCGTGTGTAGACCTCGTCCCAACTTGTACCTGGCTTGTGCTGCAGCGACATGGGCTAAAACTACTTCCCCGCCAAGGAAAAGACTCAACCAGCCCGCCAATTAGAACCCGAGAGACCAAACTTGTCCGACCTGCTTCGGGAATTCAAATTTTCGGGGTCAATTTGATTTTCAAGCCGATTCATTTGCAAGACAAAAGAGGACGACATGAATATTTTCGAGTCAGTTCTGGAAGGTTGCTGGTCTCAAGCAAACACTGATTGAGCGATGGATTGCAGGCTCTCGACCACATCCTGCGGCGATTTGAGACCACGAATCGCCTCATTTATCAACATCCATCCAGCATCCTCGACTTCTGGGAACCGAACATGAGATGGGTAGGTAATCATCGCCTGGTTAATCGTGTCTCGAGTAATCAAAAGGCGTTGACGATCAGTTTCATTGACTGGTTCGACTTTTGAGAGAGCTTGCACGTTGGCACACATGCTTCCACTTTGGGCATCACGAGCATGAACATCTGCCGACATGAGATACCGCAACAACGTGACTGCCGAATCAAGATCACCAGCAGTTGTTGGAATGCCCCATGCATGACATCCGGCATAACTGACCCATCTTTGGAGCCCTGAGGGATAACGGAAAGGCTGCAACAAGTCACCCTGTCCTGAGGTAAGAATCTGACCCCATGCACCTGGCCATGCACCTGAAGCGTCTACTACACCGCGCAGCAGAGCATCATCAACTTGATCATAATGCCAGTTTGGTAAATCAGTCGGCAGTTTTGTCGCAAGTGAAGTCAACATTTCAATCGCACGTATCGAATGTTCAGAAATGAAACAAGGACGCTGATCTTGATCGAAAATAGACCCACCCGCCCCAATAACCATTTCAAAGAATGTTCCAAAAAGCCCTGACTCTCTGCCAGGAAAACCGAATCGGAGAGGGCTGTCAATAATTTCCTGCCATGTTGTGGGCACGACATCAACTTGATTTTTGCGGAGCCACATGATTCGCACATCAATAAGTCGCGGAAGGGTCAGGAGTTGGCCGTTATAGCGACATAGATCGACAGCCAAGGGAGCAAGTGAGTCAAGCAATAAATCTGAGTCCACTCCGATGAGCGAATCAAGTGGTTGCAACCAGTGAGCCTGCGATGGTGCATATTTTGAATGAGTCGACAACAGGTCAATTCGTTCACCGGCGGCAAGCATTTGTGCCACCCGTCGATTCAGCGTTGGATGATCTGCGTGCACAATCACCTCAACATCAAATTCATCAAACACGGGATACAAATGGTCGTACATCGGTCCCCCAACCAAGGCAATCCGCAGCGTCATGGCTTGAAACTACTGCACAATTCGGATGCCAGCGATGCCGCCATCAATCAGGAGTTCTGCACCAGTAGTAAAAGTGCTTGATGCGGCAAGATAAAAAATTGCCTCAGCAACTTCATCACATTCAACTAGGCGACCCATTGGTTGACGCTTTCGAAGTGCTTCCATGGTTTGAGAGGGGTCGACCGTTGTCGCGACAAGCCGCTCCACCCAGGGACTCGCCACGGTTCCGGGCGAAACACAATTGACCCGAATATTGTGGGCGATTTCGTCGGCTGCCATCGCCTTTGTCAAAGCAAGCACCGCCCCCTTAGACGCTGAATAGACCGCCCTTTCGACAAGACCAACTGTTGCAGCAATAGAACACGTATTGACAATGCAGCCAGAGTGCTCATGACGCATGTGCGGCAAGACGGATCTAGACATATTGGCGATTCCAAAAACATTGACAGCAAAAACCCTTTGCCAGTCCTCGAGTGTTGATGTGACCACGTCACCGACACTGCTGATGCCCGCATTGTTGCACAAAATATCAATGCGACCATGCTCAGCAATAATTTGTCTGACTGCGTCATCACAATGTTGGGTCTGGGAAAGATCAAACCCATCTGCAAGGTCAAGTCCAATCACTGTGTCATTATTTTTAGTGAAACGGCTTCCAATTGCCGAACCAATTCCACCCGCTGAGCCTGTGATAACAACGATGCGACGACTCATCATGTCTCCTTGTCTTCGACCTTTGCTGTGGGATTTTCGGGTATTATTTTTCGTATTCAAAATTGCTATTATTGATTGTAATGACTCGCATCCTTTCCATTTCAACCCATGATCTTCGTGCCCGCACATCACGTTCGCTGGCAGGTTCAGATGCCAACCATCCTGACCCCGACTACTCGGCTGCCTATGTAATTTTGAACACTGACGGTCCATTTGAGGGTCACGGCATGACATTCACGATTGGGCAAGGGAACGACCTCTGTTGTGCCGCTATTGAGGCACTTTCGACTCTTCTTGTTGGACGCAACTTGTCCGACATCGTCGACAACATGGGTGCCTTTTGGCGACAAATCACCAACCACTCACAACTTCGTTGGCTTGGACCAGACAAGGGTGTCATTCACCTAGCGACAGCGGCGCTTGTCAATGCAGTGTGGGACCTTTGGGCCAAAACACGCGGAGTGCCAGTTTGGAAATTGGTATCAGACATGGAGCCAGCGCAATTTGTGGACTGTATTGATTTTCGTTATCTGCGTGACGAGGTTGATGAGGTGCGGGCACTTGAGATGTTGACAAGAGCCCGAGTTGATCAACGAAAGCGATTACAGAAGTTACAAAATGATGGCTACCCCGCCTACATCACGTCTGCAGGTTGGCTCGGTTATCCCGAAGACAAAGTCCGCGACCTCTGCCGGGGTGCAATTGAAGATGGCTGGACAAGTTTCAAAACAAAAGTTGGGATTGATGTTGCCTCGGACATGCGGCGTTGTGAAGTGATGCGGGAAGAAATTGGTGACGATCGACAATTGATGGCTGATGCAAATCAGGTGTGGGATGTCGAGCAAGCAATCAATTGGAGCAATCATTTGCAGCCCTATGGGCTGCGATGGATTGAGGAACCAACTCACCCCGATGACATTTTGGGTCACGCAACAATCAGGCGCGGGGTAAGGCCAATCGGTGTAGCAACGGGGGAACATGCGGCAAATCGTTTGATTTTCAAACAATTGCTGCAGGCCGAAGCCATTGATTACGTCCAAGTCGATGCGTGTCGCCTCGGTGGGCTCAATGAAGTTTTGGCGGTATTGCTGTTGGCGGCGGCACGCAATGTCCCTGTGTGTCCACATGCCGGTGGAATTGGCTTGTGCGAATATGTACAGCACATTTCAGTAATTGATTACCTGAGCGTGAGTGCTTCGCTTGACAACCGAACCACTGAGTATGCATCGCATCTTCACGAACATTTTATTGATCCGGTACAGATGCGTCGGGGGCATTATCTGTTACCGCAGGCTCCGGGCTATTCAATACAAATGAAGCCCGAGTCGATTGAGATGCTGAGTTATCCCAATGGTGCCGAATGGCGTGTTTGATCCGTGACTATTGAGACTCGACAACTTGGATCACGCGGACCAAAAGTTTCACGAATCGGTTTGGGTTGTGCACCATTTGGGAACCTCTTTGAGGAAGTGTCCGACGAAGATGTTCAGCAGACGGTTGATGCCGCCTGGAATGGAGGTGTGCGGTTTTTTGATACGGCACCTTTATATGGCCACGGATTATCAGAGATCCGCCTCGGACATGCCCTCGCAAAGTATCCGCGTGAGCAGTATGTACTTGCCAGCAAAGTCGGGCGATTGTTGCGTGAGCCAATTGGCGAATTGTCACCAACAATTTTCAAAAATGTGCCCAATTTGGAACCAATCTTCGACTTCAGCCGGGGGGCGATTCTTGCCTCAATTGACGAGAGCCTCAATCGACTTCAGACCGATTATCTAGATGTAGTTCATGTTCATGATCCCGACGATCATGAACAGTGGGCAATGGCTGAATCTTTTCCGACCCTCATCGAGTTGCGCCAAGAAGGCGTCATCAAGGCCGTCGGTTGTGGCATGAACCAGAGTGAATCACTGACCCGTTTCGTTCAACAAATTGATCTTGATTGCCTGCTTTTGGCTGGTCGCTACACGGTTCTTGACAATAAATCTGGAACTGCTTTGTTGGAACTGTGCGCCAACAGAAATATTGGTGTTGTGCTTGGCGGTATCTTCAACAGCGGTTTACTCGCTGACCCCGGCAAGAACAAAACTTTCGACTATGTTGCTGCTCCTGTCAAACTGATTGAGCGCGCCGAGGCACTTGCCGTTTTGGCGGAGTCTCACGGAACTTCCCTGCCACATGTGGCTGTGCAATTTGGTCTACGCAACGAGCATGTCTCCTGCGTGGTGATTGGGGCTAGAAGTCCCCAAGAAATCCAGCAAGATCTCTACTACGCAGAAAACATCGTGCCTGAATCCTTCTGGGAGGGGCTGAGCTTTTTGACTCAGCCCCCTGCCAGCCCTGTTTGATGCATTTGCGGAAACACGGTCTTTGCTCTCCTTAGCGCGCTGCTGCCGCAATAGTGTTGCGGTGAAGTTGGACGAGTTCCTGTTGGCTCAAACGGTTTCCGATATAGCCTCCCGCAAAGACAAACGCGACAGGAACACCATGCGCCGCTGCCCATGAAAAAACCATTTCATCGCGTGCCTTGAGCACTTCCGTGGTGATGCCAGGACTGCCGCCGATGTCGCAATCCTCATGTGGGTCCACCCCTGCGTTGTAAATCATCAGACCGATGCTTGCAGGATCTACTACTGATGCAAGTTCGCGCTGCACCACCTCAAGATATTCAGAACCACTTGTGAGGGTGTATTTAGATTGCGACGTGCTTTGATAACCATCAAATGAACTCACTGCAACATCAACTTGCTCAATTCCTGCAACACCTTTGATCAGAGATGCCGTTCCACCGCCGCCGTGTGCGTCAAGGTCAAGAATTAGCACGCGTGTGACACCCTCAATAAGTGCCAACCGGGCCCCGATGACCAACCCATTTATCGTGCAGAAACCCTTTCCGTAATCGAAATGCGCATGATGCAGACCACTCGACATAGAGCCCGCGTTGCGACCCGTTTTAATAGATTCAAGGATCGCATCGCGAACTCCGCCAGTTGCCCACAGTCGTGATTCTGCAAGACCTGGAGTCCAATCACCAATACCGTTTTTGTCTGCCAGGTTTTTATCCACGCCAGTTGCAATCGCTCGTGCATATTCAGGTGAATGCACGAGCTCAATTTCATCTACCGTGATTGCTCGGGAGGGTTTCACGACCCGTACATTCAAGATTGGATCACAATCAAGTGACGATGCGACAAACGCGGCCTTGTTGGTTGTGTCGATGGAAGTACTTTCATACAAGTACTCGGGGCAATAAAACACTGGGATTGCTTTCATCACCCGCCTCCTATGCTGCCGTTCGAGAGCCGATAGCCCTGATTACGTATGACACGTCAAGTGGATTTCGATATAGCCATTCCACGACTTCGTTATATGCTTCGCGCGCTTCTCGGTTGGTGCCACCATTGCGCTCGACCCACCATTGCGCCGCATCCGGTGCGTAGATGATTCCTGCAATTGGCCTTGCTGTTCGAATTGCACGCAATGCCGGAACAGACTCCCACCCGAGTGCTCGAAGAATCGCATATGCCGCAGATGGGCCGCGATTGACGCCCATCCAACAAGTGGTCATGATGACTGCGTTCGGATCTTCCAGGATTTCGAGTGCCGCAGACGTGACATCTTCAAACCACTGTGGGTCACGAGGAGTACCGTTATCGTCTACGCCTTCAACAATACAAATAATGTTTGAATTGGCGTGGACGAACTCGCTATCGTCGCGCTCCCCGTGCACTGCGATGTAGTGCGTAATGCCCGCCTCTGCCCATTCATTGAGTTGGTTGAGTGCGAGATCTTCATCTCCTGAGAGTCCACCACTCAAAAAGAGATTTGGGGTGACCTCGCATATTCGTCGCCACCAATTGGCGGGGTTTGCTGGCCTCTCGTCGTGGACGAGGGACCCCTCGCTGTGAGATGGAATCGATGGTGTAACTGACACATAGCCTCCTTAGCTGTTGCCCGCCAGACTGCCTGCCGGGTCTTTATTGTAGATATGACTATTATTCAACATGGGTGTTACAGGGTTCTGTGAAATGCAGGCACGTAGTCCTTTTCCCCTTTCCTGTGACCGGCATCCGGTCATTACCTTTGTGCCAACCTTGTCTCCCTAAAAAGATTGGGTATGACTGGATTTCACACCGAGGCGACCTGCTTCTCCGTATGCGTCAAGACCGCCAGAGAGAAATACAAATGTCCAGCCCGCTGCTTCCAGCTCAAAAACGAGTTTTTTTAGCCGACTAATTGAATATTTTCTGCTTGAGTTTTCTTCGCTATCGGTAATGGTGACAAACACGATGGGCTCTTCTGCAAGACCTTTTAGACGACAACGTCACCGCGGATGGTCTCCATTGAGCCCGACACGTCAAGAAGCACCACAACGTGGGTCGACTCCTTGGATTTTGACTTCTTGGGGCGTGGGGTGGATGGTGAAGTAAAATTAGACATATTGGGGCCCCTTTCTAGAACCTATTAGTTACAATATGACTATAAATAGTGGATGTCACATCGTTAAGGTGAGCAGCCCCTTACAACTTTTGATGTTTTATCGCGGACGAAGTTTGCGCCGAAAACGCACAGGTGGGTTCAACTCACTTGTTTTTCCTGCCGTGTATAGACGGGCGGGGCGACCTGGTTCGCTACCAAAGGTAATGAGTGAGTCCAATGGCCTCACGAAGTCTTTCACCTGCTCAACTTTACGCCGAAAGTTGGCTGGGTCAACTCTGTCAAGCACGAAGGCTTCATATACCCATCGCAGATCTGTGAGTGTGAACTCGCTATCGCAAAACTTAAGGGCGATTGGAGTGTCTTCAAGTTGTCGGCGCGCGGCGCGCCGAGCATCTCGGATGATCGTGCGATGGTCGAACTCCAAAAGACTTTCGTCACGCAAACGACGATACGACATGAAGCGCGCGTCATCAGAGTTGCTTATCGGAGCGGGCGTTTCTGGTTCAGAAATAAGCACTACATAGGCGACGGAAATAGCGCGCCATCTTGAGTCACGATTGGGCTTGCCATAGGTGCCAACCTGAAAAAGATCAGCCTTGGGCACAGTGATACCCGTCTCGCGCTTGACAATACGCAACGCCGTGTCGGGCAGGTCTTCGGAGTCGGCCACAAGTCCGCCCGGCAGGGCCCACTTCCCTTTGGGGGCTGTGGGGCGGTGCATTACGAGCACCTGTAAGCGGGCCTTGGGTTCAAGCGATTTTTCTCGGCTCACCGTGAGCACCACGGTGTCGACATACAAGTAGAAGTTGCCCTGTTTGGTGCGTTTTGGATTAGCCATCACCACATCATTGCACTCCTTTTGGGAGGAAATAGGTATTGATGACCATTATTTACATAAACACCCGTGACCGTGCCACACCCCCCTGCTTATAATTGCATTTGTACACTAAACCATACGAATAAATACGTGTGTATTAATTTGTCTTGAAAAGGAGACCATATGGAAGCAACCGATCTAATAAATCCCCCACCACACAAACAACTCAGTCATGCACAATCACAGCGTGCTGTTGGTTCCTTTATCGGCGCGGCCGTTGGCGACGCCCTGGGAGCTCCTACTGAGTTTGGTCCTGCCGGCCAATATCGCAAAAAGTTTCCGACGCCGGTCCAAACAGGTACGGGGGAAATGGTCGGTGGCGGTCCGTTTGATTGGCAACCTGGTGAATTTACCGACGACACACAGATGGCGATTGCTCTAGCCGAGTCAATTGTTGCCTGTAACTGCAAGTTTGATCCCTCACATACCTTCGACCGCTTCCAAGCATGGGCCTCAAACGCGACAGATATTGGTAACACCACGCGGCGCGCCTTAAGAGGTTCTGATTGGCGGACGGCGGCACAACAAGGACACAACGCGACAGGACAAAGTGCCGGCAACGGCTCTCTGATGCGTATTGCACCTATTGGCATTGCAGGTGTTCGTTGGGGTGCTCATGAGACCGTGCGCGTGGCCTTTGAACAATCCCGCTTGACGCACTGGGAGGACGGAGCTGGCGTGGGCGCTGCACTTGCAGCCGAACTCATTCGACGCACCATCTTGACGGGCAACTTTGAGGAAAACATTGACGACGTGTTGCAATTCGCGCGCCAATTTGAGTTTCTATCAAGTGCTGAAATCGCAGTGTACGAGAAATTATTGGCAAGTGACTGGAGTCCACACGAGTTTGTGGGTCCCGGAAATGGCTCGGTATGGACGTGCTTGGCACAAGCTGTTTGGGCAGTACGCACTACCACGACATTTTCTGACGCAATTATTGCAGCAATTGAACTCGGTGGCGATACCGACACCGTCGCAGCAGTCACCGGAGCATTGGCCGGCGCTTTGTACGGCTTGCAGCAAATTCCTTCGCGTTGGGCAACGTATTTGAATGGATCCATAACCGGCATGCACGGTAAGACGCAAACCTACAACAATGTGCAATTACATGATCTAGCACGCAACTTATTGGGGCTCAAAGACTGCACACGCACAACCCCAGAGCGCGCTCGAGGGCCACAATTAGTTGATTCGCTGGGTGTTTACGCGGCGAACCTCGAGGGTGCGGCGCTTGCACCACGCGACTTTGGCGTGGTGTCAATGTGCATCACTGACAAGCGGTTTGAGCATCATCCATTTCGCCGCGAAGTGTACATGCGCGACGAGGAGGGAAGTGTTAATAGTGCGCTCAGGTATGCAGTGTGCGAAGCCGTCGACGCAATTGAGGCTTTTATAAATGAAGGGATACCGGTTGTGGTGCACTGCCATGGAGGGCGTAGCCGCACTGGCATAGTTTTGAAAGCTTGGCACATGCTGCGCCACGGCTCAAGTGCCGCTGAAGCACATCAATGGCTTGCTGGGCAATGGGATTTATATAACCCATATAACGAGACGTTCAATCAATTTCTTGAAAAAGAGTGGTCTGTGTTCGTCTCTGAAGCCAAATAGAAAGGTGTAATGCAATGAGTGACCTAATAGAAATTGAAGAGTGCATCATTGAAAAAATAATTGATTTGGGAACAATTGTTTCAAGAGGAGACTTAACGAGGGACGATCCACTTCTTCTTAACCCCAATCAAGAATCGGCTGTTGTTGTGCAAGTGGCAACCTACGAGCGATTTAATGGCAGCCACGTGTTGTCACTTGATGTCGCACTCGAATCAATCAGTAGAAATGGCATACTGTGTCAGAAACTAATAGAAATGACGCAGTGGTTACCCTTTTGTTCAGTGCGTTTTGAGAACACTGACAACAATAAGTGCGAAGCATTCTTGACCCACTCACTATTGATTGATGACAACTTGTCGACCGAACAAATTGAGCAGTCCATCGGCAGCATGGTGCACACGTTCAAAACTATGCAAGCACTATTTCAACATATCTCCGATCTAGAATCAGAGATCAACCACAGTGAAATTGAAGAGCCAGAATTTATAGCTAGAGACCTTGATGATGACAATGATCTTGGTATAGAAGAAAAAAAACTTTCGACAAATTTATCAGGGACATCACGCCGGATTGCTCCTTCGGGAATTTCTACTCTTGACGCGCTTGACACCCTCAACAAATTGGTGGGTCTTGAACCGGTAAAAAAAATGGTGCATCAACTAGTGGCGCGCCAGAGAGTCGAGAAACTGCGGGCACGTGTCGGCATGAAGGCGGTATTGCCCTCTCCACATCTCGTCTTCACTGGAAATCCTGGAACAGGCAAAACCACTGTGGCACAACTTATTGGGGAGTTGTACCTATCGCTTGGCATTCTGGAAATTGGGCACGTTGTAGAAGTGAACCGTAGTGGGCTCGTGGCGGCCTACGTGGGTCAAACTGCATTGAAAACTCGTGCCGCATGCACCGCGGCTCTGGGTGGCGTGTTGTTCATTGACGAGGCTTACGCACTCGTCGGAGAAGGGCTCGATTTCGGGGCAGAAGCAATTGAAGAATTGCTCACTTTTATGGAGGGACATCGTGGAGAGTTTGTGGTGGTCGCGGCCGGATATCCCAAAAAAATGGAAGAATTTTTGTCATCTAATCCCGGATTACGGAGTCGGTTTGACACCGTGATTCATTTCCCAGATTTCAGCAACGACGAATTGCTCACCATTTTTGAAAAACTTGTTACGGAAAATGACTACACCCTGCATGGCGCTGGGATTAAATCAGTGGAGTATCTCATTCGACATATGAAACGTGGAGAATCGTTTGGCAACGCACGTGAAATGCGCCGACTTTTTAATAATGTCCTGGATATTCATGCCTCACGTTTGGGTAAATACGAGCGCCCTGGGAAAACAATGTTGAGTCAGCTCAATGGTCTTGACTTCTTCCCAATGTTGACTGAGCAGCGAGAGCAATTGCGGGGCAATCGGGCCGTCTATGGCGATGCTCCAAGAGGCAAGCAAGGCTTCAATTACGGTGGCTACCTGTAGTTGGTCGGGTCTCTAGACGCTGGGGGTCTGATTTGGTGCCCAAATTTTGTGAAAAAATGGGCTTGAGGGATAAAAATACGAGCACATCAAGCCCCTGCCACGGTTGGCGTGTTATCTTTCGCTTGCTTGGGAAAACCCAAGTTTTTATTTATCAAATAGGAGAATTATGTTGAGAAAATTGAAGGCACTGGGATACAGCGCAAACCTTTCGTACGCGCTCGGATTCTTGTCAGTAATTGGCAGCATCGTCGTCTGGATCACCGTTGGTGGCTCGGATGTCGCCGAAGATGCAGCATCTGGAGAACGGCTGGGGATTTTTATTGGTCTTTGGGCTCCAACGTTCATGGCCCTCGGAAACGGTATCGACAACTTAAAAGACTAGTAATAGTCTGAATACGTTTTAAATGCGCGTCACGCTTGCGATAAAAACAGCAAGCGTGACCGCAATAACGACTACTGGGGCGACAAGTTTTTGAAGACGTTGCATACCTGGACTCTAGACCTAAATGGCGGCAAATAATGGTTTGAGCCAAAGAAAGTGCTCGACGTAAGTTCAAATGAGTAAGAAAAAATCCCTCAAAACCGTGTGGGTTTTTGGTGACCAACTCAATCGTCAAATTGGCGCGCTGAGCGAAGCGTCACCTGCGACCCACCGAGTCCTGATGATTGAGTCGTCAGAAAAAATTTCATCCCGAAGGTGGCATGTCCAACGGGCCCACTTTTACGTGACGTCCATGCGTCGCTTCGCCCAAGAGTTGGAGCAAGAAGGGTTTGAGGTCGACTACCGTAAGAGCGTCTCAATGCGCCAAGGATATGACGAACACTTGGCCCAGTTTATTCCGCCCAATATTGTTGCCACTGAACCAAATAGTTACTCGGCTCGCGAACTTCTAAAATCCCTTGGGGTCGCCACGACACCTTCAAATCAGTTCCTCTGTCACCCTGGGGAGTTTGCAATCTTTGCTGAGGGCAAAAAAGCCCTCAAGATGGAAGATTTTTACCGTTGGCAACGCAAGCGCTTGAACTACTTGATGGATGGCAATCAACCAGTTGGTGGCAAGTGGAACTTTGATGAGGAAAATCGCCTTCCGCCACCTAAGACGGGACACGATCGTTGGCCGGTTCCCAAACTTGTGCCACTTGATAAAACAGACAAGGCCGTGCTTGAGGATTTACCCAGCACCGTGTGGGGAAACCACCCGGAAGGTCTTTGGGCCACAACGCGCTCTGGCGCGCTTGAGCGTCTTGATTATTTTGTCGATCAACTTCTTCCCTCATTTGGCGATCATGAAGATGCAATGATTCAGTCCAATTGGCACTTGGCGCACTCTCTCTTGTCTCCATATCTCAACATTGGCTTGCTACTACCCGCAGAAGTTCTCGATGCGGCTGCAAAGGCCTTTGAGCGGGGTCACGTGCCCATTAATAGCGCGGAGGGCTTTATTCGCCAAATACTGGGGTGGCGGGAATATATCTGGAACTGTTATTGGCGTTGGATGCCTGACTACGCGAACCTCAATCATCTTGGGGCCAACCGACCATTGCCGCCATTGTTCACCAATCCAAAGGCAACCTCGATGAACTGCATGAGCAATGTACTTGAGGGAATTCAACAGCGTTCATACAGCCATCACATTGAGAGGCTGATGATTCTTGGCAACTTTGCCCTTATTTCTGGGGTCAATCCACAACAGTTCACGCAATGGATGTGGAACAGTTTCATTGACGCTGCCGAGTGGGTAATGGTGCCAAACGTTATTGGGATGTCCCTTTATGCCGATGGCGGTTTACTGGCGACAAAGCCTTACGCCAGCGGGGGTGCCTACATTGACCGAATGAGCAATCACTGTCGTGATTGTAAGTACGACCGCAAGCAGCGTGTTGGTGAGAATGCATGCCCATTTACTGTGTTGTATTGGGACTTTATGATGCGCCATCAAACCACGTTCGTCAAGAATCCCCGAATTGCTCGTCAGGTGCGCGGCGCCCAGCAACTCTCAAATATTAAAGATGTCCAAAAAACAGCTAAGTCTGTTTTGAACAGACTTGATCAGGGACTTCTCTAGGAGTTCAAAAACAAAAATGGGGCGGGTGCAATTGCACCCGCCCCATTTCAAATTTGTTCGTTATCGAGAAGATCCAGAACGCGCTTTGGCGATGTTCAAGATCATTAAGCCGTAAAGGGCCTTGGCCGTTATGTCAGCAACCGTATACGCAACCTGACGACCTGCCTCGGCACCTTGATGCGTCGCATCAAATATGACTGGGAATAGGAAGCCGATTGGGTAGACCAACCATGTCACCAACAGAATTTTTGTTGCATTGCTAATTGATGTAGCTATTTCGCCGGTCTCGCGTGAGCCAGCAGCTTTGAGTTCCCCGAACAAGGTGAACAAAATGAACAGAAAGGGAACCATTGCAAGCGCCCAAAATAACCACTTTGTGCTGTCAGTGTTCGCAACTTCACCTGGATAACCAAGTCCAATCATCAGAACTGATGCTGGAACAAGAGTTTTCAGCAACGCTTTGCGACGATCGGCCGTTACGCCGAGAACAATCAGCAATTCAATGACGAGAAGCGGAACGGTGATGAGCCAGTCTGCGTAGCGATAGCCTTCGTTCTGTACACCTGCGGACCAATCCTGCCAAATTCGTAGATAGTGGTATCCAGCGATACCCACAACGATGGCAGACACAGCAACTCCTGTTTGATACTGCTTGGCGACGCTGTTCATCTGTGTCAAGAAATAAACAAAGGCACCCACCATCACCGCCACGCCAAAAGACAGGACGTTGTAAACCAGATTATTTAGATCTGGATCTTGTAAAACTTGTTCAATAGCCATACTTAAATTATTCACTTTCTGTTTAGGAACTCAGATCCCCCTGACCTGGGCTAACAATAATTTAGACGATGGGCACCATCCCGAGTGATCTCATCTTGTGTGAAATGATTTTTATTCATTGTCCCGAGCGCAGGCACAAGGCCCCAACGCTGACTGCCAAACGCCCACCTCAGAACGCTAAATTGAAGCCAAATGGGGATTAGATGCACTTAGAAATAGATCGCTCCAATATACGAAGCCACCGGATCGTTGCGTCCGCAAGACCAGACATAGCGCCTGTTGGGTGCGTTGTTTTGGCTGTTGAACGGTTTGCACTCACCTCAAACAACATCAGTTATGCGATGTCGGGGGATGCTCTTGACTATTGGGGTTTCTTTCCCACCCAACAAGGATGGGGTCGTCTGCCCACCATGGGATTTGGGGTCGTTGCTGCCACTGCCGTTCAAGGCATCGAAATCGGCACCCGATACTTTGGCTTTTACCCCGCAGGCGACCATCATGTGGTACAGGCGGAGGCAATGAGTTCAGGTTTTGTGGACGTTGCTGCTCATCGCGCGTCTCATGCCATGGCCTATCGGGGGTTTGACAAGGTTTCTGAGGTCCAAGCCACCAAGGACGACGCAACTTTGGTTTTACGGGGACTATTTGTCACGTCATTTTTGGCTGAGGACTTCTTGCGAGATGCAGTTTTTTTTGGTGCCGAACAGATTCTTGTCACCAGCGCGTCAAGCAAAACTTCAATCGCTCTCGCCCACTGCCTGCGACTAAATTCAAAAATAAAAATTGTAGGTCTGACATCAGTGTCAAATATTGACTTTACACGCGAAGTTGACCTGTATCACCAGGTCATTGCATACGACGACATCGAAGCTCTTGACTCTGCAGTGCCAACTTTGCTAGTTGACATGGCTGGCAATGCGGGTATCAACTCGCGAGTTCATCATCACTACCATGACCGCCTCACATATTCATGCCGAATTGGCGGAACTCATTGGGATCAATCTGGATCTTCAAAAGGAAACCCTGGCCCGCGACCAGAATTTTTCTTTGCTCCAAGTCAAATGGCAAAGCGCAGTAAAGAGTGGGGTCGCGATGTGTTTACCGAACGCATAAATACTGCCCTTTCACTTTTTCTTGACGATGCCACACGATGGCTAACTATTGAGCATTCTCGTGGACCAGATTCATTGCTTGATATTTACGACCAACTCGTCAACGGTCGGGTGCGCCCCGAGGTTGGTCACGTACTCACACTTTGATGAGAACAAAGGGGGCAAGACCGTATCTCAGCAAAAACCTGGGGATGACAAAGCCACTAGGTTTGCTCATAAATTTTTTAATGAGTCCAACAAAATACGGCGGGCCTGACCAATTTCGACGATGGCATTGCTCGCCTCTGACTCGTCTCCTCCGTTATCTGGATGAACGTGGCGCATGCATTCTCGGTAGCGGGACATGATTTCTTTTTTTGAAAATTTTATTGAACCACTGGGGAATCCAAGCATGTCAAGAGCCCAAGCTCGCGGATCGGTTATCGCCTGCAGCGACGATGCACTCGATCCCATCAGATAAGAGACGAAAGCCGAGCCAAGCGGGCCTCGCCAAGTCATCGCGCGTCGCAACAATGGCACGAGTGACACTCTTGTCTCTATATTGAACCGTTCGACAACATAGGTGGCTCCGAGCACTTGCTGCAGTGGCGTACCGCCATCGGCGAACTCAAAACTTATTTCCTCGTCATTACTTATCATTCGATGCGTGCTTACTGCTAGGCCGTGACGATCTGCCTGGAACCGGTGACGCAGACGAGGCTGAACTACTCGCGAGCCCCGCTCCACTTCGTTGAGCAATCTGTACACATCCGGCACTATTTCATTGTCTAGCTCTGCAATGTGTTTTGCCATGACTGCTCCCAGCAATAAACCCCCAAAACCCGGAGCAGGCTCAACTGGTAGATAAATGTGTCCCAAAGCCAATCGACGTGTCGGAGCAATGGGACGGGAGTGCCAAACTTCAAACTCAGCCAGCAACATACCCAACGACCCGGCCGTTAGTCCGCAATAATGCTGCCGGCGATTCGACGCATGGCTCCGCGTGGAAAAATCTTGGTGACAACAACAAGGGACTTATACAAAATTGACGGTACTGAGATTGCTTTGTTCCGTGCAACCGCAACCAGTCCTGCATGGGCAACTCTTTCGGGTTTCAACCACATAAAACCGGGGATATTAGAAGTTGAGTCTTTTGCTGACGAGACTGATTGAAACTCAGTCGGCACGAAGCCGGGATGAAGTGCCGATATGTGGATACCACGTTTGCGATTTTCTTCGTGTACCGCCTCAGTAAACGACGTAACGAACGCCTTTGTAGCCGCATACACAGCCAATGTGGGCCCAGCCTGAAATGCCGCCACGCTTGAAACATTGAGTACATACCCACGAGCGCGCGGCGAAAATACATTGATAGCCGCATGGGTGAGACGAACTAGTGCATTCACATTCAGAGCAATCTCTTGGGTTGTTCGTTGCGGGTCAATTGCATCAAATGTTCCCGATGTTCCGAATCCGGCATTATTCACAAGGAGGTCAATTGGTTTGTCGGAGTCATTTAGACGGCGAATCACTGCGTCTATTCCAATTTCGGATTGCAAGTCTGCCTGCAAGACTTCAATATTTTCAAATTCACTTGCTAGAGCTACAAGACGGTCGTATCGTCTTGCTACCACAACAACGGGCACTCCTGCTGAGGCCAAAAGGCGGGCAAATGATTCGCCAATGCCTGCTGACGCTCCTGTTACGAGCGCGCGCCCAAAGGGATATGTCGGCATTTAGTGACTTGCTGCAGAACCCGTATTACCAGATGCGGCTAATCGAGCGTTGGCACGACGTAAAGCAGATTCTGCTTCGGTCGTGACTTCGGTGCGAAGTTGTTCTTGAGCCTTGGTCATTGCGTCTTTGGCACGCTTGACATCAATGTCTTGTGCCAACTCTGCAGAGTCACTCAAAATTGAGACATGATCTGGTCCAACTTCGACAAATCCCAGATGAACCGCAATATGTTGAATTGATCCGTCAACTAGATATATGCGCGTGTGATTTTCCGTCAACGCCCCAAGAAACGCCGCATGCCCAGGCAGAAATGCAATTTCTCCACCTTGAAGAGTTCGCGTTATTACTTGACGTGCTTCCCCACTAAAGAGAATACGTTCTGGCGAGACGACGTCTACTCGCAAGGCACTTGAGCCCTCGGCCATTAGGCATTCTCCTGCAATGATTTGGCTTTGGCGAGAACTTGCTCGACGCTTCCGACATTCAAGAACGCCTGCTCTGGGACATCATCAAGGTCCCCGTTAATCAGCGATTCAAATGACTCAACAGTTTCTGCAACGGGAACATATTCTCCCGAAACACCGGTGAATACTTCGGCGACATAGAAAGGCTGGCTGAGGAAACGCTGAACCTTGCGGGCACGAGACACAGTCTGACGATCCTCTTCGCTGAGTTCATCAAGACCAAGAATTGCGATGATGTCTTGAAGTTCTTTGTATCGCTGCAGAATCTCTTGTACCCGACGGGCCACTGCGTAGTGGCGATCACCGACAGTTTCAGGAGTCAAAATGCTAGATGTTGACGCCAGCGGATCAACGGCTGGATAAATACCCAACGAAGCGATTTGACGTGACAACTCGGTAGTTGCATCCAAGAAAGTAAAGGTCGTAAATGGGGCTGGGTCGGTGTAGTCGTCGGCGGGAACATAAACCGCTTGCAGAGAGGTAATCGAGCGACCACGCGTCGATGTGATTCGCTCTTGCAATTGTCCCATCTCGTCTGCCAATGTTGGCTGGTATCCAACTGCTGATGGCATACGGCCGAGCAAAGTTGATACTTCAGAGCCGGCCTGGACAAAACGGAAAATATTGTCAACGAACAACAAAACGTCTTGATTCTGCACATCACGGAAATACTCAGCCATCGTGAGAGCCGAAAGCGCGACGCGCAAACGAACGCCTGGTGGCTCGTCCATCTGACCAAAGACCAAGGCCGCCTTTTCAAAAACGCCAGACTCAGCCATTTCAAGCATCAAGTCGGTTCCTTCGCGCGTGCGCTCACCGACACCGGCAAATACCGATACACCACCATGCTTTGAGGCAACTCGGTTGATCATCTCGGTAATCAAAACTGTCTTGCCAACACCGGCCCCGCCGAACAGTCCGATTTTTCCACCAGCCAAATACGGCGTGAGCAAGTCAATGACCTTGATTCCGGTTTCAAACATTCGCTTTGATGGCTCAAGAGTGTCAAATGATGGTGCAGGACGATGGATTTCCCAGCGCTCCATGTCTTGGAAGTCCTTTGGATCGGCATCAAGAACATCGCCCCACACATTCCAAACATGACCAAGTGTTTTGTTGCCTACTGGCACGCTGATTCCGCGACCGGTGTTGCGTACTGGGGTCCCACGAGTCAAACCGTCTGTTGGTTTCATGCAGACTGCGCGCACTCGGCTATTTCCCAACTGCTGGGCAACCTCAGCCAAAATCACATTCCTGACTCCTTCGACCGTGACCTCAAACTCGAGCGCATTGTTTAGTTCGGGTAGCGAGCCACGGGGGAACTCGACGTCGATTACCGGTCCGGCAATGGCGACGACTCGCCCGTCTTGTGTCGTGGTATCTGTCATGGTCATTTTTTGCTCCTCTTAGTTCTTGGCTTAGTTCTTGTCCGAAGACAACGCTTCGGCACCACCGACGATTTCCATAATTTCGGTGGTGATTGAGTCCTGACGTGCACGGTTCATGATGCGCGACAGATTGTTGATGATTTCCTCAGCATTATCGGTTGCTGATTTCATAGCACGCTGACGAAATGCGTGCTCGCTTGCGGCCGCGTTAAGCAATGAAGCATAAACACGGGCCTCAACGTAGCGAGGCAATAACGTGTCGAGAATAAGATCTGGGTCTGGTTCAAATTCATAATTTGCGCCTGCCGTGTTCTTGCCATCGCCACCCTCGACTACTTCAGCGCCTAATGGCACGAGTGGGCGCTGCACCACTTCTTGGTTGCCAGAACTCACGAACCTCGTATACACAAGTTCCACTCGGTCAACCTGGCCAGAAATAAAAAGTTCAACCACGTACTCGCCAATTTCCTTGGCAATCGCATAGGGAGGATTATCTGTGAAGCCGTTGAATGCTTTGGACATTTTGTAGCCACGAAACTTGAAATAACCCTCGGCTTTACGACCAATGGGCACAACAAGGTGATTACGTCCGGCGGCGGCATCAAGTTTGATTTGACTTTCTGTTGCCCGCAAAACACCCGTGTTGTATCCGCCACACAAACCTCGGTCAGCAGCGACAGCAATATAACAAACTGTTTTTACCTCTGGCCGACCGGATAGGAATGGCTTATTGCTGCCAGCCCCACCTGCGGAAAGATCGCGAACAACTTCGGTGATTAAATTGCTGTAGGGAACGGCTGCAACCACGCGTTGCTGTGCCTTAACGATACGCGAGGCAGCGATCAGCTCCATTGCACGAGTGATTTTCTTTGTCGCCTGCACTGAGCGGATTCGCCCACGCAGAATTCGTTCTTGCCCACCAGCCATCTACATCACTCCGTTGCAAGTGTCTTGCCACTATTTGCGTCACCTACTGCTTCGGCTGCTAAATCAGCCGATGGCGTGCCAACTTTTGACACCGACGTACGAAACTGTGCCCTGAAGGCTTTGACGATGTCTGCCATGTCGGACGGAACATCGGCCTTTGAATCACTACGCAGTATCGCCAGCATTGCGCTGTGACGGGAACGGACGTGCTCAAGCAATTCATTTTCAAAGCGTCGCACATCCGAAACGGGCAGATCATCAAGATAGCCCTTTGTGCCGGCAAAGATGGACACGACTTGTTCTTCTACTGGCATTGGGCTGTTGAGTGGTTGCTTGAGAAGTTCGACTAAACGGTAACCACGCTCTAGTTGTGCTTTAGAAACAGCATCAAGTTCCGAACCAAAGGTTGCAAAAGCCTCCAGTTCACGGAATTGCGCTAGATCTAATTTGAGTGTTCCAGAGACGCTCTTCATTGCTTTTGTCTGAGCAGCACCACCTACGCGTGACACTGAGATTCCCACATCAACAGCAGGCCGAACACCCGACTTGAAAAGGTTGTCTTGCAAGTAAACCTGGCCATCCGTGATTGAAATCACGTTGGTTGGGATGTACGCCGAAACGTCGCCTGCTTTAGTTTCAATTACTGGCAGTGCAGTCAGCGAACCTGCTCCATTGGCATCACTTAATTTGGCAGCCCGCTCAAGCAACCGACTGTGCAAGTAAAAAACGTCTCCTGGGTACGCCTCACGACCTGGTGGACGGCGCAATAACAGAGCCATTTGGCGATATGCCTCAGCCTGCTTGGAAAGGTCGTCGTATACAACGAGCGCATGCTCACCGCTCTCCATCCAATGCTGTCCCATTGCACAACCCGTGTAAGGGGCCAGATATTTAAATGGTGCAGGATCACTCGCGGGAGCCGCAACAACCACCGTGTAATCCATCGCACCAAGTTGCCGCAATGTTTCTACTGTTTGGGCGACTGTTGAACCTTTTTGCCCGATTGCGACGTAAATGCACTTTACGCCCAATCCGCGTTGATTAATAATCGTGTCAATCGCAATCGTTGTCTTGCCTGTTTTGCGATCACCAATAATCAGTTCGCGTTGTCCGCGACCAATTGGTGTCATGGCATCAATTGATTTGATGCCGGTTTGCAGAGGCTCATGCACTGGCTTGCGACCCATAATCCCGGGAGCCTGCACCTCAACACGGCGCATGATTGCACCGACAATGTCGCCCTTGCCATCAATCGGGACACCAAGCGAGTTAACAACACGACCAAGCAACGCATCTCCAACTGGCACGGATAAAATTCGTCCTGTTGCTTTTACGGTCTGACCTTCTTCAATGTCGTCGGCGTCACCGAGGACTACCGCACCAATTTTGGTTTCGTCCAAGTTCAGCGCAAGGCCGATCGTCCCGTCTTCAAATTCGAGTAGTTCGTTGACGGCGCAGTCGGGTAATCCCGTCACGCGCGCAATACCGTCACCGACCTCAAAGACGCGACCGACGGTTCGTGCCTCAAGAGAAGGGGTATAGCCCTCCATACTTTTCGAGATTGCCGATGCAATTTCTTGGGCGGAAAGTGTTAGCTCTGCCATTTTTTCCTCTACTGCTTTCTTCTGAATCTTCTACAACCGGCTCTTCAGCTGGTCAAGTCGGGTACGAACAGTTCCGTCAATCACGGTGTCACCGACAGTGGCAACAAGACCACCCAACACCAACGGATCAATAACAATTTTAAGGTTTACCTGCTTGCCGGTCGCCTGAGTGAGAGCGTCAGACAGGCGTTGCTGTTGCTCAGGAGTCAAAGCCACCGCACTTCGCACTTCTGCAACTTCACGATTTGATTCCAAACTCGCACGCTTTGACAATCTTTCGGCGATTGCTGGTAGTTCACGACCCCGACCAGATGCAAGGAGGAAAGAGACCAAATGCGTCGTGATGCTCGACGCTTTGGCGCCGATTAGTTGCTCGACCATCGATTGGCGGCGATCAATGGGAATCGACTCATCCGTCAATGTGTTGCGCAACTGTTCATTGGACTCAATTGTGCGAGCCAATGTGAACAATTCTTTTTCGACCTCGTTGACGGCCCCTTCTGCCTGGGCAATTTCATACATTGCGCGGGCATATCCGTCGATGCGTGCTTCGCTCATCGTGTTGCTCCTACATTGCTGATGAAATTCTCAATCAAGGTTTGCTTTGTCGTGTCATCAAGTGAAGATGACACCACTCGCTCGGCAGCCAAGCCAGCCAGTCTCGCAATCTCAGCCCGCAACTCGTCACCACTGCGTGCGGCAGCCGCCGCAATATCTGCTTCGGCTTTTGTCTCGAGCGCGGCCATCTCTTGCGTGATGCGAGTGCGACCCTCGGCGAGAAGAGACGCTGCTTGAACATCGGCCTCTGCCAAAATACGTGTGCGCTCAGCATCAATGTCACCAAGTGCTGCTCGAATTGCGGTTGCCTCTGTTTGGGCCGATGATTTGTCGCTTCTGCCAGCATCCAGATCTTTCTGAATTTTTTCTGTCCTCGCTGACAAACTTTTCTTGATCAATGGTCCGCCAAATTTAATCAGGGCAGCAAAAATAATGATTGATGCCGTGCAGCCATAAACGATTTCTGCACGCTCTGGCCAGATCCAACTGTGAGTCTCGGGAGGGCCCCCTGCTTCGGACGCCAAGAAGATGCTGAGGAAAATACTCATTGCGCTCCTGCGCTTTCCATCGTCGTCGTAACAGTTTGCTTTACCAGCGCAGCATCGGGAGTGCGACCAGATGCGATTTGGGTTGCTTTAGTGGCAATTGCAATTACTGCCTCTGAGATTTGACCTCTGCCCGCTGCTTTGGCGGCACTTGCCTGTGCGTCGGCTTCGGCACGGCGTGCTGCAATTCGTGAGTTGGCTGACGCCAACTGTGATTGCCGCTCGTTGTCAAGAGTCTGGCGCGCCGCATCTATTCGGGTTGCTGCTTGAGCCCGAACCTCACTAAGAGCAGTCTCGTAAGCGACGACATCAGCCCGCGCACCGGCTTTGGCCGCATCGGCTTCTTCATGGTCCCCACGAATACCCGCGTATCTCGCATCCATCCCTTTTTTCAAACGAGGAAACAACACCAACCTCATCAGAATGAAGAGCACGATGAATGATCCTGCACCCCATTGCAGTTCTTTCATTTCAGGGGAAATCGGGTTTGGTCCAGTCGTCTCTGCAACTCCAGCGGACGCGGCTGTGGGGGTAGCCGTCGTCATCATCATCTCTCCTGGCATTGTCGTGTCCGTCGTTTCCGACTCCACCCAATGGAGACTTACTAAATTGCCGCCCGCGAGGGTGGCGACTGCATGTTGCATGTCAACTCCTGGAATTCGCTATTGCGAAATTTGATTGTGGTTGTGATCTCAAGTACGTATCAGGCGTACTTGAGCAAAATGAATACAACGAATCCGATGAGGGCGAGAGCCTCGGTAAAGGCAATTCCCAAGAACATCGTTGTGCGGACCATTCCGGCAGCCTCAGGCTGACGCGCCATCGCCTCGATGGCATTTCCGAAAATTATTCCGATACCGATACCGGGTCCAATCGCAGCAAGTCCGTACGCAAAGCCGGCTGAGCCAGCTGCTGCGATGTTCTTGGCTTCGGCTGGATCAGCCGCGGCTGCTGCAAGTCGAGCTAATGCTTCCATTGTATTTGTCTCCTGTGTTGTTTAAGAGTTGCTGTCGCAACCATTGTTTGTATTGCGAAATAATCAGTGTTCTGGATGTGCCGCACCTGCGATATAGACCGCCGTGAGAATTGTAAAAATAAAAGCCTGTAAGAAACCAACCAACACCTCAAATCCAGTCAAGAAAATGAGCATGCCAAAAGGCAGGATTCCGAGGGGAATCAAGACCTTGTCGCGGGCTTCAAACAACGCCTCGGAGAGAAGTGCAAAAATGACGAGCAGAAGGTGACCAGCCAGCATGTTGGCGAAAAGTCGAACTGCCAATGAGAACGGGCGCACGACGATCGTGGAAATGAATTCGATTGGTGTCACCAAAACATAAAGTGCTTTGGGAACTCCTGGCGGAAACAACACGCTCTTGAAGTAACCAAAGAAACCCTGATGTTTTATGCCAGTGGCGTTATAAACAAACCAAACGACGATTGCTAGGAAAATCGGGATCGCCATCCGAGCAGTTGCCGGCATTTGCAGAATTGGGATAATTCCCGGAACGTTGCACAAATAAATGAATAGAAAAAGTGAGAGTAGAAAAGGCGTCCAACCAAGTCCGTCACGGCCCATTGTTTGCATGATGATGTTCTCTTCAATGAACTCAACTGAAATTTCCGCCAAGTTACGACTGCCTGTTGGAGCTTCGCGATAGTCCTGTCGAGCCGCAATCAAAAAAAGCGAGACACTAATGACTGTCGCAGCGACGGCAATTAGAGCGATTTTATTAAAACCTGGGAAGATGTCCTGCCAACGAAGGATTTCGTTAATCGGAGGAAATTCAAATGCGAACACGTTGTTGTAATCCTTCAGTGATTTTCGTTAGTGCTGGACTGGACTTTATTTTTGCTTGCCTGGCTTGAGACCAGGAAATGCAAGTGAGGCGGATATGTACTTGAGCTCCCAGAACAAAAGCCCGAGGTGCGTAACAATAATGGTGCATCCGAGGGCCTGAAGCGAAACCCACGAGAAGTCCTTGACCAACATGACCGCCAAAAAGATCAGTCCGAGGCGGACAAGATAGCCAAAAAGTGATGCCCCCATCATCAGAGCCAGCGAGATCGGCGCGGTGTAGGCCATTAAAGCGGCAGCCATTAAGAAGTTCAATAAGACCAGACCCATGGCAAAAGCACAGGAAAATGCCCCATCTAAGCCCCAAATGACGCCGGAAATCAGGCAAAACAACGGTGCCACGAGGAGACCACGTTTGACGAGGTCACGAGAGACTGACAACTCAGGAGCTGGACCCGCCAGACCTGTAGTGAATGGTGACGATTGGTCGGAAGTCACACCCGACCCTGTCCCCCACGGGCGTCTTTGGCACGATCTTTTTCAAGTTCTCGCATTCGATGCGTGTAGACGAAATACATCTTGGCGAACTGCTCAACCACTGCCGCGATGCTCAGAATCACCATGAATAGAGGTGTTGTATTGAGCCATGAGTCAAGGCCCAGTCCAATCAAGAAAAAAACTAAAACCACTCCAGCGATTTCAGCCCCGTGCCCCATGGTTTCGTTGGTGTTGGCAATCGGTCTGCGCGTCGGGATGAGTTTGAGAGCCATTTTTCGTATCTACCTCAGACAACGTTCACGACCTTGTGAACGGCTTCTCAATCTAGCGCGTCAATGGTAAAAGTCAACATTTTGCGAAGTTGCTAGGACTCTGCCTTGGCACTTCTTGAGTTGCGCCAATGCAAATCTGGATGAAGCACCGTGTAGAGGGAAAGCACCAATGCAATTATTCCAAAGATTGCGAGACTCCGACTCGTGCTTGGGTTGAAAACCGGAAATATCACGAAACCCGACAGCAAGATTGTCCAGCCCCACAAGATGACGACTGCTCGTCGTGGACCGTGGCCCAAATTGATGAGCCGATGATGAAGGTGTCCCTTATCTGCCTTGGAGAAATCTTCGCCTCGACCAACACGCCGAATGATGGCGAATAGCACATCAAAGATGGGGACGCCCAAAATAATGATGGGAATAAAAAGTGGTGCCAGAAAGAAATAGGTTTGCCCACTGAAACCCTGCGTTGCCGGATCTGCTCGCCCACCCACAACACTTGTAGAAACTGCCAACAAAAAGCCCAACAAATATGCGCCACCATCACCCATAAAAATACTTGCGGGGCTGAAGTTGTATGGCAAGAAACCAAGGCAGACTCCCGCCGTTATGGCTGCAATGAGTGGCCCGAGATTTGGCTCAGAAAGCAGCCCGAGATGAGCAAGATGTTGGCTGTAGATGAAAAATGTTCCTGACGCAATCGCCACGATGCCGGCCGCCAGACCATCTAAGCCATCAATCAAATTAATTGCTTGGGTCATCATGAGTAACCAGATGACTGTGACGATTGGTGTCCAGTCATTTGAAACCTGAAAGACATCAATGAACGGGAGTCGAAAATAGAACATCGTGACCCCGAAATACACCAAAACGAGTCCCGCGACAACTGTCCCGACTACCCGCGCAGGCGCAGAAATTTCTTTTATGTCATCGCGAACACCAAAACACAAAATAATAAATGCACCAATCACAATTCCTGCTGGTTCGTTATTGCCAACAAATAAATTGCTGAAGCGCCCCATGCGCCAGGCCACAAACAACGACACCACGACACCGATGAACATCGCAATTCCTCCAACATCGGGTGTAGGAAGTTTGTGTACCTTGCGCTCGTCTGGGAGAGCAAGCCACTGGCGATTGATCGCCATTCGCCTCACAAGAGGAGTAGATGCCGCAGTGACGCCAAAGGCGCACAGCATGATGACTAAATAGCTACCCATTGAAAGACGAGCCTACGCTGTGCCCACTTGTTGAAGAAGTGCTTGCCTTAAAACCTCTAGAAAGCGTGTGGGTAAACAGGAAACCGCGAGCACAAAGCATCTACACGCTGGCGCACGGCAGCCACGGCCGGCGGATCGTTGCGAACGCGCAGAGTCTGCGCGATCAGTTCGGCGATTTCAGCCATTTCTGGCTCCTTCATCCCTTGTGTCGTTATCGCAGGCGTACCGATGCGAACCCCTGATGTAACAAATGGACTACGTGGATCATTTGGCACCGTGTTTTTATTGAGCGTGATGCCGGCCTCATCGAGGATGAGTTGCGCCTCTTTGCCCGTGCACTCAGCATCAAATGGCCGCAGATCGACAACCATTAGGTGATTGTCAGTGCCGCCACTTACTAAACGAAAGCCCTGTTGGGAAAGTGCTGCTGCGAGGGCAGATGCATTTTTCACAATCTGTTGCACGTAAACCTTGAAAGATGGGTCAAGTGCTTCACGAAAAGCGACCGCCTTGGCAGCAATCGCATGTTCTAATGGGCCGCCTTGGCTACCGGGAAACACCGCTTTGTCAATTACTTTTGCATGCTCGGCTTTGCTCAAGATGCACCCGCCCCGTGGACCACGCAAAGTTTTGTGCGTTGTGAATGTGACGACATCAGCAAACGGAACAGGATTCGGATGAGCACCACCAGCAACCAATCCTGCGATGTGGGCAATATCAAACATCAGCAGCGCGCCAACCTCGTCGGCGATTGCCTTGAATGGCTCTGGATCTAGCCGACGCGGATAACTCGTTGTACCGGCGACAATCATTTTGGGGCGGTGTTGCAGTGCAAGGTCACGCATTTCTTGAAAGTCAATTCGCTCATCGCCAGGCGTTACTTTGTAGCTCAAAAAGTTGTACAGGATTCCGCTTGCATTTACTGGCGACCCGTGGGTGAGGTGACCGCCGTGATCAAGACTCAGTCCCAACAGCGTGTCTCCTGGTTGCAACAAACCCAAATAGACTGCCATATTGGCACTCGCCCCCGAGTGTGGCTGAACGTTGGCGTGATCAGCCCCAAAAAGTTGCTTGACACGATCAATGGCCAGCGATTCAACATCATCAACGACCGAGTTACCTCCGTAATATCTTTTTCCGGGGTATCCCTCGCTGTACTTGTTTGTAAAAACCGAGCCAGTTGCCCGCATGACATCTGGAGATGTGAAATTCTCACTCGCAATTAATTGCAAACCAGTGTTTTGACGAACCCGTTCTTTTTCAAGTAAACCGAAAACTTCGGTATCGGGACTATTTTCTCGTGGCCAAGGCATTAACGTCCCGCTTCTTCTTGTTCGATTTCGGATAACTGTGCGACTCGACGTTGGTGCCGCCCGCCAGCAAAAGCTGTCCCTAGAAACATTATTAAAATTTCTTCAGCCAAGCCAATTCCTACTACTCGTGCTCCCATGGAGAGCACATTGGCATTGTTGTGTTCGCGCGCCATACGAGCGGTATACAAATCATTGCAAAGTGCAGCTCGAACGCCGCGCACCTTATTTGCGGCTAATTGTTCGCCTTGTCCACTTCCGCCTAGGACAATCCCAAAGTCAGCCTTGCCGTCGCGCACAGCGCGACCGACACCAGCGCAGATGGGCGGATAATCAACACTCTCCTGCGAATGAGTTCCGAAATCTTGCACATCGTGTCCGTTAGACGCCAGCACCTCGATGAGATGTTGCTTCAGCAGGAAGCCTGCATGATCGGCACCGATTGCGATTCGTGTCATTGGTTCCAGCATAAGGTTCCGACCACCTCAGCGCCTAGCGTTAGACCTATGTCACTTGATCCCCGCACGCCCATCATCATCGGAACTGGGCAGGTGGCACAGCATGCAGAGGGACTCAAGGACGCCAAAGATCCAGTCGCACTGATAGTCGAGGCTATTTCTCTTGCCTCACGAGATGCTGGTCTGGCATCAATCCCTAATCCGGACGCCTTGCGAATAGTCAGTTTGCTGTCTTGGCGATACACAAACCCTGCTTATTTTGTGGCCCAAGACTTGAAACTTGAGCCCAAAGAGTTGGGCCTGTCAGCAACTGGGGGCAACACACCGCAGATGCTTGTCAATATCGCCTCTCAACAGATTCAACGAGGCGAAATCGACCTCGTCTTTTTGGCTGGCGGCGAAACCAGCAGAACGCGCAAGCGCGCCCGTGTTGCCGGTGTTGAACTGGATTGGCGCTCAACTGATATCGCGCCAACAATGGTGACTGAAGAGAAAAAAATTGTGCACCCAGAAGAAATTGAGCGCAAGATGTACGCGCCGATTCAATTGTATCCAATGTTTGAGACTGCCGTGCGTGCTCACGCTGGTCGTTCAGTGCAGGATCATCAGATACACATCAGCGAGTTATGGTCCCGATTTTCTGCTGTTGCCGCCACAAATCCGAATGCCTGGTCTCAGCGTTTTTATGCGCCCGAAGAAATCCGAACGGTCTCACCGACAAACCGCATGATCGGGATGCCATACCCAAAACTTATGAACTCCAATAATGACGTCGACATGGCCGCGGCATTGATGGTGTGTTCAGTTGCCAAAGCGGAGTCCCTCGGTGTCCCCCGCGATAGGTGGGTGTTCATGCACTCAGGAACCGATACCCATGAACATATTTTTGTCTCCAATCGAAACAACTTCTATGAAACCCCAGCGATTCGCATTGGTGGAAAATCTGCACTTGACTTGGCTGGCTCAAATATTGACGAGATCGACTTTGTTGATTTGTACTCGTGTTTTCCGTCCGCAACACAACTTGGTGCAGAGTCGTTGGGACTCGACATCACCTCACAACTCACTCGCACTGGTGGACTGCCCTTCAACGGTGGTCCATGGAATAATTACGTCATGCACGCAATTGCCACGATGGCCAATGAGCTTCGTGCCAATCCAGGCAACAAAGGTTTGATTTGGGGTAACGGAGGCTTTACGACAAAACATTCTTTTGGCGTTTATGGCACCGAACCGACAAGCAACGGGTTCCGCTATGCCAATCCACAAGCCGAGATTGATGCGTTGCCGATGCGTGAACTAGCCGTTGCAGCCGATGCACCAGGACCAGCCACGATAGAGGCATACACGGTGATGCATAATCGCGATGGTCTGCCAGAAACTGCGTATGCGGCATGTCTATTGGCCGACGGACGCAGGGCTTGGGGACAAAGTACCGACACAGACCTTGCCGCTGCATTGTGCGAGGGTGAATGGGTTGGTCGTTCATGCGTTCTTGACTCAAGTGGAATCATGTTTGTGAACTCGTAATCACCACAATTGAATAGGGATAAAACATGCGGGCAACAATCATGAATAACTGGAAACTACGAGTCGACACTGTGGCCGACCCTGTGCCAAATAGCGGCCAAGTTCTAACAAAGGTTCTTGCCTGTGGCATTTGCGGCAGTGACCTACACATGCTCAAACACGGCAAAGAATCCCTTGCCTTGTCTGAAACACTCAACAATTGGGCTGATCCGAGCCCCATGCCCGTCACTTCTTTCATTGCTGCTAAGGACACAATCATGGGCCATGAGTTTTGTTGTGAAGTTCTTGAGGTCGGTCCTGACTGCGCCAATTTGCATGCAGGTGACATCGTTGTATCAATGCCTCTTGCATTTGATGCATCTGGATTGCATCCAGTCGGATATTCAAATCTTTACAACGGTGGATACGCCGACATGATGATTCTCAACGACATGTTGGCGCTAAAAGTTCCCAATGGCCTCAGTCCCCGATTGGCAGCTCTCACTGAACCGCTTGCAGTCGGCGTGCACGCCGTCGCCAAGAGTCGCATCACCCAAGAAAACTCCGCGATTGTCATTGGGCTTGGCCCTGTGGGACTTGCTGTCATTGCCGAATTAAAAATGAAAGGCATCGGGCCAATCGTTGGTGCTGATTTTTCTCCGCGACGGCGCGAACTTGCCTTGCAACTTGGCGCTGACGTTGTCGTCGACCCGCGCGAAACTCCAGCAATACAGGCCTGGCGTGAAACCGCAACAACCCGTGAACGATTTATCTTCGAAGCTGTCGGTGTGCCCACAATGATTGATGAAGCAATGCGAATGGCGCCTCGCAGTGGGCATGTCTTAGTCGTTGGTGCGTGTATGCAGGCCGATCAAATGCATCCAATGGTGGCGGTGACACGCGAACTCAATTTGCAATTTGCACTCGGATACGAACCTGATGAGTTTGCATATTCACTTCATGCAATCGCCCAAGGTGATGTCGACCTGTCGCCGTTGCTCACCGGCAGTGTTGGAATTGATGGTGTTCCGCAGGCTTTCATTGACTTGGGTAATCCCGAGCAACACGCCAAAATACTCGTCGAACCACAGAAATAGTTTGATCTAGTGACGAGCGAATCATTTCCTCGCCTGTCGGCACGCACTCAGCGTTTCACGTTGGGCGAACCACGAAATCTGCTGATCGCGCCTGATGGTTCACGCATTGTCTTTGCCCGAAGTGCCAGCGGAACCAACAGGGCCAATGCGCTATGGGTACTTGACGTTTCCACTCGTTCAGAACATTGTGTGGCAGATCCAACCACCTTGCTTGCTGACGACACATTGCTCACCATGCAAGAACGTCGGCGACGAGAACGTGCCCGTGAAGGAGCGGGCGGAATCACGACATATGCATGCGACGCAAATGTGAGTACTGCAACTTTTGTATTGGGGGGCGTTCTATTTGTCTGTTCTCTTGTTGACAAGACCCCACCACGAGCGATCAATGTTGCATCTGGCATTTTTGATCCCCGATTAGATCCAACTGGTACTCGCATTGCATACGTTCGCGGCGGAGACCTCTGCGTGTGCTCACTCGATGGCCAAGAAACAACTCTGTGCTCAGACCCCGAAGAAACAGTGACATGGGGATCACCCGAATTCGTCGCAGCCGAAGAAATGGGCCGACACCGTGGATACTGGTGGTCGCCAACAGGGACGCACATCATCGCCGAACGAGTTGATGTTGGCAACGTCAACTCGTGGTACATCGCCGATCCTGCTAGTCCTGCCCTAGCCCCGGTTGCGCATCATTATCCGGCAGCCGGAACGGCCAATGCGACAACCTCGCTACATCTCGTGGATGTAAATACAGCAACAATCACCCGAATAGACATTGCTGATGAGTGGGAATATATAACGGCAGTTCAATGGAGCAAAGCAGGTTGCATCGTGCAAGTGCAAACCAGAGACCAACGGGATGTCGCCATTTTTGATATCAACACGGTGTCTGGTTTGTGCGTACAGCGCTACACAGACACAGACCCACAATGGGTTGAACTAGTACCCGGAACACCGGCGCTTACTCCTGATAACCAACTTGTCACATGTGCAGACAGAGACGGTGCGCGTCGATTGCTGCTAAACAATGTTGCTATTACACCACCCGATCTGCAGGTCCGTTCAGTAAGTCACGTCGGTCAGCGAATTGTCTTTAATGCCAATCCCATTGACATACCATCGGTTCTGCACATCTGGAGTTACGACACCGAGACTCTCTCTCTTGACTGCATTCATGACGGAAACCTCACCTCATCCGCAGTCAGCAGTGAAAACCTCACAGTCGCGCGGACAAACTCTGCTACGCACACTCGTGCAAGTTTTAATATTTATTTATCTGGCGATGGGCCTAATGGCGACCACTTAGAGATTGCGAACTACGCAGAGCCACTCCCATTTTTACCAACAACGCAATTTCATCGCGTCGGCGATAGGGCGATCCCGATTGCCGTGATCACGCCCCGAAACCCAATTGCATCACGCCTTCCTGTGCTTTTTGATCCATATGGAGGACCACATTCTCAACGCGTAGTCGCATCGGCGCACTCATTTGCCACATCTCAATGGTTTGCTGATCAAGGTTTTGTCGTGGTCGTGGTCGATGGTGCGGGCACACCAGGTCTTGGCACCGAGTGGGAACGTAGCGTCTATCACGATTTGGCAAATGCAGTCTTGGCAGATCAAGTTGAAGTTGCCCTCGCCCTCGGCGACATTGAACCCCTCGCCGACTTGTCTCGGGTTGGTATCAGGGGTTGGAGTTTTGGCGGATATCTTGCTGCGCTTGGCGTGTTGCGTCGGCCTGACATTTTCCATTGTGCTGTTGCGGGCGCACCCGTTACCGACTGGACCCTCTATGACACCCATTACACAGAGCGGTACCTGGGTCATCCCGAGAACGACAGTCACCCATATGACTCGACTTCGCTCATCAATGATGCCGACAAATTATCGCGTCCACTTCTGCTGATTCATGGACTTTCTGACGACAATGTTGTGGCTGCCCACACTCTGCAATTATCTTCGGCTCTTCTCGCGGTTGGTAAACCACATGAGGTGCTCCCGTTGTCAGGAGTTACGCACATGGCTCCTCAAGAAATAATCGCCGAGAATCTGCTTCTTCATCAACTTTCGTTTTTAAAACGTCACCTTAAAAAAGTGGCGCAGTAGCGCACGCAAACCGATCACGCCCGGATAGATCTTGGATTACCTGTGCGTCTTTTAGAGCAGAATCACCGAGCAATCGCAGCACTGCAGCACCTTGTTTGTATCCAATCTCTAGAGCCAGCAGTCCGCCTGGTTTTAACCAGTCACACGCACCCGACACGATGGCCTGCAATGCATCAAGACCATCAGCACCAGCGAACAATGCATCGTTTGGCTCCCACTGCAGTACGTTTTCTGCAATTTCTAAATCTCCATTGGCAATGTATGGTGGGTTACTGACAACTACATCAAGCGTGTTTCTCAACTCATTTGGCAACGCCTCGTACCAATGACCATGCATGACCATGGCATTCATACCTGGCCGTCCCACACCGGACACATTGGCACGGGTTACGTTCAACGCGTCAACAGAAACATCCGTCAAGTACGCCGTAATAGTTCCAAGTTTGAGTTCGTGCAATAACGACAAACCAATCGCTCCACAGCCTGTGCCCAAGTCAGCCACTATTGCTCGTTGGTCGTCTGGGAGTGAGCGCAGATATTGCAACACGATGTCTACCAATTGTTCTGTCTCTGGCCGCGGGATCAACACTCGCTTATCAACCATTAAATCAAGATGACGAAATGCCCAACGTCCCAATACATATTGCACTGGCTCGCCTGCGAGGAGACGATTAATCATTGCGTCAATATGGTCTGCCGAACGCTGTGTGACGTGTTCGTCCATTGTTTCCATGAACTCATCTGAGTCACAACCACTCGCTTGATGGCAAAGCCACATCGCAGTAACCCGATCACCTACCAATGCCGCAGTTTGCGTCATCAATGTACGCCAGGTAATTGTTGTATCAGTCATCGCCGGCGAGTTGACGTGCCCGCAGGTCTGCTTGCAAAGCATCAATCACAGGATCTAGGTCTCCGGCAAGAACGACCTGCAACTGATACAAGGTAAAGCCGATCCGGTGATCAGTGATTCGATTGTCCTTGTAGTTGTATGTACGAATTTTTTCACTTCGCCCACCGCCACCAACCTGTGCTTTGCGAGCGGCCGATGCCTTTGCATCTGCTTCTTCTTGACGCAATTTCAGCAAGCGCGAACGCAGCACCTGCATTGCGCGGGCACGATTTTGTAATTGACTTCTTTCATCTTGCATCGATACAACAAGTCCCGTTGGACGGTGAGTAATACGCACAGCAGAGTCCGTTGTATTAACACCTTGTCCGCCTGGTCCGCTAGCGCGGTATACATCAATGTCGAGATCTTTGTCGTCAATGCTGATATCCACTTCTTCTGCCTCAGGCATGACCATCACCGTTGCCGATGATGTATGCACTCGTCCTTGAGCCTCGGTGGCTGGAACTCGCTGCACGCGATGGGGACCACCCTCGAATTTTAGATGACTCCATGCGGACTCACCTTTAATCAACAAAGTCACTTGGTTGACTCCGCCCATTTCCGACATATCCATTTGGAGCGTCTCAATGTTCCAGTTGTATTTGGCTGCATATGCTCGATACATCTCCAGCAAGTCATAAGCGAATAAATTTGCCTCTTCTCCACCCTCGGCTCCACGAATTTCCATTATTAAATTTTTTCCATCATTGGGATCTTGGGGCAGAAGCAACAATTTAAGTTCTTCTTCGAGTACCTTGATTGCTGCCTCCGAAATCATCAACTCTTCGCGCCAATTGTCTCGTTCGTCCCCTGCGGTCTCGGCTACTAGTTCGCGTGCAGCCTGAGCGTTTCCCTGCATCACATTTAACGCCCGAATACAGGTGACTAAGGGTGTTAATTGTTTGTAGCGACGACCTGCCTCGCGCATTTTGTACTGATCTCCCAAAATTTCAGGGCTCGCGAGGCTCGCTTCAAGGTCGACATAATCGCGTTCAATGGACTCAAGACGATCTCGCACCCCCTCAGGATACGGCTCAGGCTGCGCGGAAGGCGATTATCTGAACGCTCGTTGTTGCATTGAGGGCCAAACGTTCAGTCGGCTTCACGACATCTTGCTCGCGCAAAATAACAGCTGGCAATGCGGTTGGTTCGAGGTGTTGCCAGGCATCAAGGGCAAAAGGCACCACATCCAAGTCAATGCCATGCGCCAGTGTGACCACATATCTTTGACCTTGGGCACCTACGGCAATAGCCACACATGGCACCGCATCCTTGAGGTTCGTTCGCTGCACTGGTGGTTCGGCTGCTTCAGCATGGACAAAGCCCACTGACGAAGGTTTCGCAATGACTTGCGCGCGCATCAGACGTTCGGCACCAAACATATTGAGTGGATGAGGATCGGCTCCGACACTGCGGTGTGTGCTCACCGCTTCAATCACATTGCGTAGGGCTTTTTCTGTGGGAAGTTGACCATGAATCATCGCAAACGCCTCACGGTCGTGTGCACCCATCCCTACTTCTAACCTTGATTCTCCAGTGTAGTCGTCATCCACGACTCGACAAATCTCAAGACCCTGTACTTCACCCGTCACAACACCATGCTCAATCACTACTTCGGCACCAGCTTGGGCAATCAATCCAATAAACGCAAGATGAGCACTCAGTGGCTCGGACCGATTTGCAAATGGTTCTGCAACTGCGGGCAACAAGACACGATCGGCAATGTGCCAAACCGAAATCGGATGATTGAAGTACTGTGCACGACGAGCCAAGATTGCCGTGTCTCTGTCTGCCAAGATATGTAGCGGTGCCTCACTTCGTTGCATCGCCCACGACAGCGCCGGCCCCAAAGCCTTACTGGCGTCTCCTTCAATAAGCACAAATGTTGCGTCGTTCGCAAGCAACGCCGCGCCCAAACCAAATGTAGAAATTTCTCCGTCAGATTCCGACCCGATGTGATCGCGAACCAAGGCGCGAAGTTTGATTCCAAGTAAACGGCTACGTCGTTCTGACTCGTCTAACACGAAAACCTATCCGGCTTTTTTAGGACCTGACTTGCGCTCACCGTGGCGCTTGTTGAAGCGTTCTACACGGCCACCCGTGTCAACTAATTTTTGCTTACCCGTAAAAAATGGGTGACATTCGTTGCACAATTCAACGCTGATGTCCTTGCCCTTCGTGCTGCGGGTCGAAAATGTATTGCCACATGAGCACTTGATCTGGATGACTGCATAGTCAGGATGGATTTCGGTTTTCATCTTGCCTCCTCAAACTAGGGGTGAAGTGTATCGGCACTAATTGGATGGTTGCTTGGCGATTTCAGACAAGAATTCGTCATTGGACTTGAAGGTTCTGAGTCGGTCCATCAATAATTCCAAGCCTGGGGCAGGGCTACCTTCGGCAGCCATTCCACTCAGCACTCGCCTTAGTTTCCAGACCAAAGGCAATTGTTTGCGGTCAAAGAGAAGCTCCTCATGGCGAGTTGAACTGGCATCCACATCAATGGCTGGAAACACACGACGCTCAGCAATCTTGCGGTCAAGACGCAACTCCATATTGCCTGTCCCCTTGAACTCTTCGAAAATGGCATCATCCATTCGGCTATTTGTCTCCACAAGCGCGGTGGCCAAAATCGTCAAACTTCCGCCTTCTTCAACATTGCGCGCCGCCCCAAAAAACTTCTTGGGCGGATACAAGGCACCTGCGTCAATACCACCAGACATGATGCGACCAGTCGCTGGCGCAGCCAAGTTATATGCCCGCGACAACCTAGTTATGCCGTCCAAGATGATCACAACGTCCTCGCCTGACTCGACGAGACGCTTGGCTTTTTCAATCGCAAGTTCTGCGATTTGAGTGTGCTCGTCACTTGGGCGATCAAATGTGCTCGCTATCACTTCGCCTTTGACGGTGCGGCGCATGTCAGTCACTTCTTCGGGACGTTCGTCAATCAACAGGACAATCAGTTTTACCTCAGGATTATTCTTTTCAATTGAAGTCGCAATTGTCTTCATGATCGTCGTCTTGCCCGCCTTTGGTGGCGACACGATGAGTCCACGTTGACCTTTTCCAATCGGAGAAATCAGGTCAATAATGCGCGCCGTCACATTGCCTGGATCGTTTAAATCTTCCAACTTCAGATGCGAATCGGGAAACAGAGGAGTCAAGTCTTCAAAGCGTGGACGCCTTTTGGCTGACTCTGGATCTTTTCCGTTTATTGCCAGAATCTCAAGCATTCCAGGATTTTTTTCGTTTCTCCCGGCAGGACGGGCGGTTCCTGTGACATGGTCTCCCTTACGCAAACCATATTGCCGAGTCAACTTGACAGGAACATAGGCGTCTTCACGTGTTGTGAGGTAACCACCAATGCGCAAAAACCCATAACCTTCGTCACGCAAGTCTAAATAACCCGACACTTCAACTGGTTCGTTACTAATTGCTTCAGCGCCATCGCGTGACTCCCGCTCGTTGATTTCGTAACGGTCTTGTCCCTGCGGACCATCATCGCGCGGACCTTTGCCGCGGCGGCGGCGGCGGTTGCGTGGATTGCGGTCGCTACTGTCCCAACTTTCTTGACCACCATTCTGCTGGCGATTTCCTGATCCACCATTTTGCTGGCGATTTCCCTGAGGGCGCGACTGACCACCATCTCTTTGAGGACGAGCGCTGTTATCGCGCGCCGTCGTTGCTTGCTCGGGGGTCATGCGCCCCTCGTGTTCGGCCAACTCAATTTCCCAATCAGCCATGGGCTCACCATCAGAACCCATTCTTGGAGCCGATGCAGCTGGCCGCGGATCTTGCGCCTGTGCTCCTGAAGTGGCGACTGGCTGCGTTTCTGGCGTGGCGACTGGCTGGGGTGCTGGAACATTGGCGCCTGTTTTGTCGAGAATCTTGTCAATCAACACGGACTTCGTTGCCCGAGAAACTGATGACACCCCAAGCGCTTCGGCGATGGCGAGGAGTTGTTCCCGATCTTTTGTCTCGAGTTGTGATTTTTCTAGGGCTTGTGCGGCCATTGTGGTGCCTGCTTTCGTTCAGTTTTCGTATGCAACTGTTTTCGGGGGATTTATTGGAAATTGAGCGCCTAACCGAAGTGAAATGCTCAACACTCGACCCGTCAAAGCCATTTGATGGGGAGCCTCGGGAAACCCGAGCAGCCTCCACCCTAGCCCCTGTCGCTCCTGTTGGCAACGACCTCGCCACTACTTTTTGCCTCGAAAATTGCCACGGGGCTTTTTTGGGATAGCCAAGAGAGCCACCGCATCTCCCAGAATAAGGCTAAATAAAGCAGTCTCGTCTTTGAGTGACCGAGTGTCCTCGCCACACACGATGTAGGCACCGAACTTGCCAAAGTGCGCCACGATGTCTTGACCCGTTTGGGGGTGAGAGCCAATTGTTCGTGGAAGTGAAAACATCGCGATGGCATCTTCGATCGTGACGGTCTCAGGGGTCATGTGGGATAGCAAACCTGCAGTGCGTGGTTTTCTGCTCCCGACTGGCAGTGCTTCTTTGTTGCCGAGCTGAAAATAACTACCAGTACTCGTAGTTTTCACAATCACCGGCACTCCGTCAATGTGACCAACAACGACTGCTTGCGCGCTGAGCAATGCCACCATCGCCGGAATATCAAGTTCGTCAAGCATGGTCTGATCAGAGATGCTGCGCGTTGCTTCACCGCATTGCAGATATGGACTGAACGTCCCTTTGCGAAGAATCCCTGGTTTGATCAGCATTGATTCACCTGTTGTCGGGTGTGGCCCAAGATCAATCGCAAAAAGTTGCTTCGGATCAATTGTCTTAATCGTGCTCTCAATAAGTGGATGAATACCTGGCCATTCGCCGCCTGCTCCGAAATAAAAATCAGTAAGAAGCAGATCGCGCATTTGTTCACCTGACGTAATGCGATCAAGATCTTTTTCCATGATTTGCGTGAAGGTGTAATCAACAAGAGGCTGAAAATATTGTGTCATAATGCGATGCACCGCAAACGCAGTGATGGTCGGCACAAGTGCTCGCTCGCCTTTTTTTGACCAGATATAGTGCTCCCGCAATTTTGCGATAATTGACGCATACGTTGATGGTCGGCCGATTCCGAGTTCTTCGAGTTCTTTCACTAATGATGCTTCAGTGAAACGTGCTGGTGGCGCCGTTGCATGTTGCAACATCGTAAATGATTCCATCGGCACAGACTCGCCCACGGCGAGCGCTGGGAGAGCTTTTTCTTTCTCATCCTCCTCTTCGAACCCGTATGCCAATCGAAATCCGGGCGATGTGATGGTGGTGCCCGACGCGCTGAACTCACAATCAACTGTCGGAGATGTTGCCGCAGTCGTCTGCAGAGTGATTGACACCGTGACACCGCTTGCGTCTGACATCTGTGAGGCAATAGTGCGCTGCCAAATCAGTTCATACAGCGCTTGCTGCCGAGGCGTGAGTCCTGCGGGGCGACGCACCAACATTCGTGTTGGATGAATTGCCTCGTGTGCTGCTTGCGAATTTTTTCCGGCACCACTGATGTAGCGAGCCTTGGGAGACAGCAATGCGTCACCAAAGACTTCCTTCACTGCATGTCGCACTTTGGCAAGCGCCTCACGCCCAAACGCCCCGTTATCTGTGCGGGGATACGTGATGAGACTTTGATCAAAGAGTTGCTGGCTCACTACAAGAGCCTCGGCCGTGCTCATGCCAAGACGATTGCCTGCTACTTGATACAAACTACTCATCGTGAATGGACGCTGCGGGAATCGGCTGTACGCCTTCTCAGCGAACGAAGACACCATGAGAGCTGATGGACCACTCTGAAGAACCGTGGCAATGGCAGTAGCCATCTCAATCGAAATTGCTCGCACATCATTGACTAGCACTCCCCTGGAGTCAAAGTCTTTTCCGGTTGCAATGCGCTGACCATCTATTGCAGTCAACTTGGCTACAAAAGCCGGCGATGTTGCTGACGTTGCATCGATATCGAAGTAGCCTGCGCTGACAAACTGATAACGCTCTAGTTCGCGCTCAACAACAAGCCGCATCGCTGGACTCTGCACTCGCCCCGCTGAAAGATTCTGGCGAACCTTGCGCCACAGCACCGGCGACACTTCAAATCCGTACAAGCGATCCAAAATGCGACGAGTCTTGGCGGCTTCCACGAGTGAGGCGTCAATCTGACGAGGCTGTGTGAGTGCTTTCTCGACAGCATCCTTGGTGACAGAGCGAAACTCCACTCGCTGCACAGGCACGGTGGGCTTCAAAAAATCTACGAGATGGGCAGCGATGAGTTCACCCTCGCGATCGGCATCCGTTGCCAGAATCAGCATTGAAGCTTTTTTTAGTTGTTGACGAAGATGCGTGATGGTCTCACGACCCTTTGGCGTGAGCACATACTCAACGGCAAAACCATTGTCGACATCAACGGAGTTTTTCTTTTCAGGAATATCGGCGATGTGCCCGACTGATGCTTCCACCATGTAGGCGGTGCCGAGATACTTCGAGATCGTCTTTGCCTTGGCAGGTGACTCAACGATAAGTAATGGTCTCCTCGAGGATGCTCGAGGCGATGTAGGTGACGTGGATGGGACCTTCTTGGGTGTGCTGGAATTTTTCATGGTCCTCTATGTACAGGCACCCTTTGTCATAGTTAGGCCGATGATGCTCTGTAACTCAGTACGCATAAGGCTTAAAAAAATATTGCCTCGCGCGCGGTGGCGGGCGCCCGCGGGATGTGCGCGCACACGCGTGCACGCGCGCGTGGATACCAGTTCATGAGCAACTTAGTGTGACGCACCCTTTCGTTATGGTGACTATGCAAGGAGGTGTCATACATGACCCATCAAGACAATCACTCACCAGCCATCGAGGGCTTCTACAAATTAGGCGAACGGTCCTATCCCAACTATCTCGTGGCCGACATTCTGGTAGTGGTTGACTGGTTGGTCTTAGAGGGTGGGGTCGTCTTGCCCATCGCGGAGCCCACACCAAAGGTTCTTCCCATTCGGGGTCCCGACTACAACCCATACGTGTTAGTAGACGGCTGGGAAACCGAACTCATTGACTTTCCGGAACCAATCGGGATGACTTTAGGAGACCTTGAGATATTCGTTGGTTGGCCCACAAAAGATCACGACGACGACGCATTTTACATCGCAGAAGTTGCCGTCCTGGCCAATTCCGGAATGCCTTTCGACACCGACACCGTCATCAAACTGATCAAGGATCTGTCAGATCCACTTCCTGATTGCATCGACATCGAAGTCACTCCTTCTCCAAAAGTCGACGGCATCGAAGAGTCGGTCCGCACCGACGTCTGGGTTGTCCGACGCATTATCGAAGACGATGAAGAAGACGAAGATGGCAACGAATTAGAAAAACAAGATCTCGGCCAGATCATGCAGCAATTCTTGGACGCAGCACGACACATCTGCGGAATTCTCCGCTGACGGGGCTTACCCAGGGGATAGTGCGAAATGAAGTGCGTTATTCGCCGACACACCCTGCATCACCACCTCTCAGACTGACGCCATCCATCCACAGCCACAGAACACACCAATCTCAAGCCCTGTATTTAAAAAATATTTTTCTTGTTTTCTCGCCGCCGATGGCGGTAAGAAAACAAATAGATAAATAGATAAATAGTTAAAAAGCCCGCACTGGACGCACGTAGTAAGTGAAGAACTTACCGTTGCTGTACTGACCCCCGAGGTCGAAACCCTGAGTCCACGCGCTGCCCGCGGCGCCCTCAGAAGAACTCCAATAGACGTCAGCGGCAAAACCCTCACGCGGCCGCCCGCCTGCACAGGCGACCGAAGTTGCGCCAGTC
>SXGU01514401.1_pt1 | contig 56049 bp, 50 predicted proteins | sample 3174531 | NCBI WGS metagenome assembly SXGU01 (sample SAMN11356863, study PRJNA531348) | freshwater metagenome | isolation source: freshwater sample F1-140 | place: China: Fuxian Lake, Yuxi | collected 2017-12-25 | reverse complement strand
TCTACAAGGACAAGCCCGCCTTCGCCGCCGTGGCCGCTGCGAAGGGTGCGCCGAAGGCCAGCCCGCTTCCGACCGACGACGTGAAGTTCGCCGGCCTCACCGCTGCTGAAGTGGTGAAGGCCGCGACGCTCCCGCCGGGTTTTAAGCTGCACGTCTTCGCCGCTGAGCCGGACGTGAAGCAGCCCATCGCCTTCTGCATTGATGACCGCGGACGGCTCTGGGTCATCGAGAATTATACCTACCCGCAGCGCGCGCCCGAGGGCCAGGGCACGGACCGCATCCTCGTCTTCGAGGACACCGACGGGGACCACAAGTTCGACAAGCGCACCGTCTTCATGGAGAAGCTCAACCTCGCCAGCGCTATCGAGTATGGCTTCGGTGGCGTGTTCGTCGGTGCTGCGCCGTGGCTGCTGCACATACCGGTGAAAGAGACGGACAAAGGGCCGCAGCCCGCCGGTGAGCCGGTGAAGTTACTCGAAGGCTTCGCGTGGCAGGACACGCACGAGATGCTGAACACTTTCCGCTGGGGGCCGGACGGCTGGCTCTACGGCTGCCACGGCGTCTTCACGCATTCGCACGTAAAGGTCGCTGGCGCGCCGGACACGGAGCGGCAGTTCATCAACGCCGGCGTCTGGCGCTACCAGCCGGTGAAGAAACGCTTCGAGGTCTTCGCCGAGGGGACAAGCAATCCGTGGGGGCTGGACTTCAACGAGCACGGGCAGCTCTTCATCGAGGCCTGCGTCATCCCGCACCTCTTCCACATGATTCAGGGCGGGCGCTACCAGCGGCAGGGCGGCCAGCATTACGCACCGAGCATCGAGGAGGCGAAGCGCGTCGCGCCGGATTACTTCAAACAGGACTTCGCCAAGCCCGGCAAGCAGCCCATCAATCCGTTCATCTACGACGACCTCAAGACCATCGCCGACCACCGCCACTATCTCGGCGCGACCCCGCACGGCGGCAACGCGCGTTCCGACACGGCCGGCGGCGGCCATGCGCACGCGGGCCTCATGTGCTATCTCGGCGGGAGCTGGCCCAAGGAATATCACGGCAAGCTCTTCATGGGGAATATCCACGGCCAGCGCCTGAACGTGGATGTGCCCGAGCGCAAAGGCAGCGGCTACGTGGGCAAGCACGCGCCGGATTTCCTGAACTTCAACGACCGCTGGAGCCAGACGCTCGACCAACGCTACGACCAGGATGGCAACGTCTTCATCATCGACTGGTATGACAAGCAGCAGTGCCACACCGGCAACGCGGCGGCCCACGACCGGAGCAACGGGCGGATTTACAAAATCAGCTACGGCGACAAGAAGGGAACGCAGGTGGATTTGGCGAAGCTGAAAGACTCCGAGCTAATCCAGCGCCTTCTCAGCAAGAACAATTGGCTCGCGCGGCACGCCAGTCGAATTCTTCAGGAGCGAACCGCCTCTGGTGGCCTCGGCCTTTCCGGTGAAAATGCAACCCTGCTGAATGACTACATCAGCATGAAATCCTGGCCCGCGAAGCCCAACTACCAGCCGCTGCCGCAGGACAAGCAGGTTAATTCCTCAACTCGGCTTCGCGCTCTTTGGACCGCTCATGTCACTCGCACGCTCGGACATGAGCATTACGTCAATTGGCTCTCCGATTCGGACGAGCACATCCGCGCTTGGGCTGTGCAACTTCTCGCTGAAGAAAGAAAGCTTGAAGGCGGCGACTTGAGCACCTTCACCCGCCTCGCAAAGGACGACCCCTCCCCGCTTGTGCGCCTCTACCTCGCCAGCGCCTGCCAGCGCCTGACCGTGGCCGAGCGCCTGCCCATCGTGGAGAGCCTCCTCGCCCACGCTGAGGACGCCACCGACCACAACCTCCCGCTGATGTATTGGTATGCCACCGAACCCATCGTCGCCGCCAATCCCGCCCAAGGCGCGCTCCTCCTCGCCAAGTCAAAGATCTCCCTCGTCCGCGAATACATCACCCGCCGCCTGACCGCCAAGTAGCCCTCCACGGTGCGTTCATGCGCCGCGCCCTTCTGGTGGGCGCGCCGGCTTCCAAGCCGGCTTTGCGCGTTCGGAGGAGAAAGGGCCAAGTCAGGCAGGCGGCATTAAGCGGCAGCCAAACGCACGCATTCGCCTTGTCCCGATCCAAGCCGAACTCCGAAGCTGGCGCTCCGAAGGAGCATCACAAACCAGCCCGGGGCAACGCCCCGGGTTACCCGGCAAGGAGATTCCAAGCCCTGAAAGGGCGACACAAATTGTTCCGCCCCTTCAGGGCTGCGATCCTTCTATTCCGCTACCCGGGGCGTTGCCGCGGGCTGTCATGTCTGGGGCTTTCAGCCTCGACTTCGGAGTTCGGGCTCAAGCCGGCTTGGAAGCCGGCGCTCCGGCCCAGACTCAGCTTGATTCCGCTTTCGATCGTTCGCGTCCATTGCTAGCTTAAATCAGCATTATGAACGTTCTGCGTCCTTCCTCCGCACTCCTGCTGCTCGCCGCCGTGCTCACGGCGGACGCGGCCACGGCCACCAAACCCTCGCGTTACGCCGACTTGATTCTTGCGGACAAGCCGGTGGCTTACTGGCGCTTGAACGACGCCAGCGGCAGCACGGCGCTGAACCTCGCGCCCGGCGCGAACGCCGCCGCGCTCAACGGCACGGTTGAGGGCAAAGTGCAGCTCGGCCAGCGCGCGCAACTCGCGACGGAGTTCCCCGAGTTCGAGCCGGATAGCACGGCGGCGGGGTTCAGCGGCAAGGGCGAGTTCATCCGCGTGAAGGACCCCGGCGCGAAGAGCGCGCTGGATTTCAGCCAGGGCGATTCGCTCACGCTCGAAGCGTGGGTCTTCGCGCACAGCATCAAGGACGGGCAGCAGGTCTATGTCATCGGCAAGGGGCGCACGGGCAACAAGGGCTTCGCCTCGGACAACCAGAATTACGCGTTGCGCCTGCGCGGGGACGACAGCGCGGCCTGCGTGAGCTTCCTCTTCCGCGACGCGGAGGGCGCGGTCGCTGGCGCGAAGAAGCAGGAATCTGAGAAGCACTGGCATCGCTGGACTTCGACGGACGGCTTCGCGCCCGGCTCCGGCTGGCATCACGTCGCGGTGACTTACACCTTCGGCAAGAGCGCGAGCATCAAGGGCTACATTGACGGCATGGAGGTCAAGGGCACGTGGGACATGGGCGGCAAGTCCGACGCCCCGCCGGTCGTGGACGACGACGAGCTGTGGATTGGCTCCTCGATGGGCGCGCAGGCCGGCAGCTCGTTCAACGGCCTCATCAACGAGGTCGCCATCCATCGCCGCGTGCTGTCGGCGAGCAGCCTCAAGGACCGTTTCAACCACGTCCCGCCCGCGCCGAAGTTCGACCTCGCCAAGCTGCCCAAGGACCGCGTGCAGGTGGAAGTCATCGAGGGCATCTCAAACACGCCGAACTGGAACTTCGCGCCCGGCGCGCCGGCGGAGGTTTACACCGAGACCGCGTTTGGCTTCGTCAACACGGCGACGAAATACTCGTTGCGCGGCGTGCGTGTGGACCGCTCGAACCCGTTTCTGCTCCGCGCCACGGCGAAGGTCACGCTTCCGGCGGGCGAACATCGCGTCCTGCTGCGCTCGCTCCAGAGCGCGCGGCTCTTCGTGGACGGCAAGCAGCTCGGCCAGACGAAGTTCATCATCCCGAACGGCAGCGGGCACGGGAAGGTGGAGGAGCCGCCCGGCGCGGAGTATCCCGCCGGTCTGCGCTTCCCGCACACCGGTCACAACGAGCAATGGCTCACGTTCAAGTCCAAGGGCGGCGAGCATCTCTTCGTGCTCGAAGGCATCATCGGCGGCAAGGGGCTGAAGCCGGAAGTGGGTGAACTCACGGTGAGCCTGGCGCGCGGCAGCGAGCTGTTCCACCTGCTCGCGCCGAAGGAGAAAATCCCGCACACCGACGCCGGTTGGACCGCTTTCACCGACACTCAACTCGCCACGCTTGCCACCGTGGACGCGCAGCGCCGCAAGGATTTCACCGCCGAGGAGCACAAGTATTGGGCGCAACGCCACGAACTCGCGCGCAAGGCCGTTTCCGCCAAGCCCACGCCCGCCGTGCCGTCCGTCTCCGCCGCGACGCCGGTTCAGAACGCGATTGACCGCTTCATCGGCGCGCGGCTCGAAGCGGCGAAGGTGAAGCCCGCGCCGCTCGTGGATGACCTCGCCTTCCTCCGCCGTCTCGCGCTCGACACCGTCGGCCTCCCGCCGACGCCGGAGCAAATCAAGCGCTTCCTCGCCGACGACGCGAAGGCCCGCCGCGCGAACGCGATTGACCGCTTCCTCGCGCAGCCCGGCTGGGCGGACAACTGGGTCGGCTACTGGCAGGACGTGCTCGCGGAAAATCCCGCCATCCTCAAGCCCACCCTCAACAACACCGGCCCTTTCCGCTGGTGGATTCACGAGTCGTTCCTCGACAACCGGCCGATGGACCGCTTCGCCACCGAGCTGATTGCGATGGAGGGCAGCGTCTATCACGGCGGCCCGGCGGGTTTCGGCATCGCGACGCAGAACGACGTGCCGATGGCGGACCGCGCGCAGATTGTTTCCTCGGCCTTCCTCGCGATGAACCTCGCGTGCGCCCGCTGCCACGACGCGCCCTACCACGACTTCAAGCAGAAGGATTTGTTCAGCCTCGCCGCGATGCTCAAGCAAGGCGCGCAGGACGTGCCCAAGAGCAGCTCCATCCCCGCGAACGCCAACATCAAGGTGGGCCGCCGCATCCAGGTCACGCTGCACCCCGGCGAGAAGGTGGAGCCGAACTTCCCGTTCGCCGCGCTGCTGCACGGCGAGTCGGCCGCCAGCCTCGCGCGCGACGCGAAGAATTCCCGCGAGCAGCTTGCCGCGTTCGTCACGTCGCCGGAGAACGAGCGCTTCGCACAAGTCATGGTCAACCGTGTCTGGAAACGCTACCTCGGCTGGGGCTTTGTCGAGCCGGTGGACGACTGGGAAAACCAGAAAGCGTCGCACCCGGAGCTGCTGGCGTGGCTCGCGCGTGAGTTTGTGGTGCATGGCTACGACTTGAAACACCTCGCGCGGCTCGTCTTCAACTCGCACACGTATCAGCGCGTCTCCGGCCTGCACACGCCCGCGTCCGACGAGCCGGCGGACCGCCTGTTCGCCTCGCCTGCGCGGCGGCGGTTGCAGGCCGAGCAGTTGGTGGACTCCATGTTCGCCGTCGTCGGCAAGCGCATGGATTCCGAGCTGCTCACGCTCGACAACGACAGCCGCCGCTCGGCGAAAGACTTCCTCACGCTCGGCGTGCCGCGTCGCGCGTGGGAGTTCACCGGCCTCTCGAACGACCGCGACCGCCCCGCGCTCTCCATGCCCAGGACGCAGGCCATCACGGACGTGCTGCTGATGTTCGGCTGGCGCGAGACGCGGCAAGGCCCGCTCTCCGTGCGCGACCATTCGCCGAACGTCCTCCAGCCCGCCGTGCTCGCCAACGGCGACATGGGCAACGGTCGCGTGACGCGCCTCTCGGACGATTGCGACCTCGTGGACGTGCTCACCCGCGCGCAGCCGCTGCCGGAACTCATCGAGGCGGTGACGCTCCGAGTCCTCTCCCGCCCACCCACGAGCGCGGAGCGAGAGAGCTTTCGCAACCACCTCGAGGCCGGTTACGCCGACCGTGTCGTGTCCGCCGGCAAGTCCGTGCGCAAGGACTACGACCCCAGCCAGCTCCTGAGCTGGTCCAACCACCTCAACGCGAAGGCCACTGAAATCAAGCTCGCCGTCGAGGAGAAAGCCCGCCTCGGCGACACCGCCACGGCGCGTCTGAAGAAGGACTGGCGCGAGCGGATGGAAGACGTGCTGTGGGCGATGGTGAACTCGCCGGAGTTTGTGTTTGTGCCGTGAAGAAGACGCCGCCAGCCAAGCGTGCGAAACGCAGAACGGGCGAAGCCGCCCGCAAAAGTCTGTTGCGGCGTGCTCGGCTGAAACCCGCGCATCGGTGGACGGCCCGGGAAATCTGGCCGCTGGGCAAACCGCCCGGCGTGCTGACTTACGGAACGCCGGAGTTCGGGGCTGAAATGGAGCGGCGGCTGGCAGAAATAGACTCAGGGCAGGCTGCGTGCAATTCGGAAACGCGTGACGACCAAGCGGAGATGAAATCCCTTCTCTCATTAGCACCCGGCTTCAGCCGGGTGTTGGCCGGTGAGGCGAGCGGAAACCGTTTCAACGGTTTTCGCGGACGGGAGCGTTGGTGTGGCAAACCGTTGAAACGGTTCGCCTCTGGCGCGGACGATGACACCCGGCTGAAGCCGGGTGCTAATGAGACTTTGCTGACGTGAACCCGGAAGACAAAGCCGCCGTGATGGACCTCGTGAACCGGATGCCGGAGCACGCGACGCTGCTCGACCTCGCGCGGGAACTGGAGTGCACGGCCCGGCAGCAAGCGCCCGCCCCGCGCTCCGCGAGCGGCTGGTTGATTGGGCAGGGCTGCCGGGAAGAATTGCACCGCCTGTCCCGCGAGCGGGCACTGCGTTTGGTGGAGCGGTTGCTTCCGCTGTTAAGCCACGGCAGGAATTGATGACAGTCGAACTTTGAGACAGAGACATGAACATGAACCTTGAAACCACCTCGTCGAACCGCCGCGCCTTCCTCGCCCGCACCGGCGCGGGCGCAGTCGCCCTTGGCCTCGGCGGACTTTCCCCGCTCTTCGCCCAGGAAAAGAAGACCTACCCGCAGGGCAAGGCCGAGCATTGCATCTTCATCTGGCTCGGCGGCGGCTGTGCGCACACGGACACCTGGGATCCCAAGCGCCTCGGCGACCCGCAGAAGAAAATCGCCGGCTCCGCCTACCCGGCCATTGACACCGCCATCCGCGGCGTGCAGCTCTGCGAGCATCTCAAGGGCACCGCGAAGCTGCTCGACCGCTTCGCGCTCCTACGCACGGTGAACCACGACATCATTGACGAGCACGCCGCCGCCACGAACTTCGTCCACACGGGCCGCCGGCCCACGGGCACCATCACCTATCCCAGCATCGGCTCGCTTGTCGCGCACGAGCGCGGCGCGCTGGCGGACGGCATCCCGCCCTACGTCGTCATCGGCTACCCAATGATTATGCGCGGCCCCGGCTTCCTCGGCGCGAAGCACGGCTACGTCTATCTCACCGACACGGAGAAGGGCCCCGCCGGCCTCACGCGTCCGTCCTACGTCAACACCGCGCGCGCCGCCGACCGCGAGCGTTTGCTCGGCGAACTGCGTAAGGGCTACGCCGCCCGCAACCCCGGCGACAAGGTCATCGCCGACTACGACGAGGCCGTCGGCTCTTCCTTCACGCTGGCCAACGGCGACTTTATGAAGGCGTTCAACCTCACCACCGAGGCGTCGTCACTGCGGCAGACCTACGGCGGCGAGTTCGGGCAACGCTGCATGCTCGCGCGGCGGCTTGTGCAGCGTGGCGTGCGGTTCATCGAGGTCTCCTTCAACCTGAACTTCATCAACGGCACCGGCTGGGACACGCACAACGACGGCCAGCTCAACCAGCACATCCTCATCCAACAACTCGACCAAGGCTTGGCCGCGCTCGTGTCCGACTTGGAGAAGAACCGGCTGCTCGACAAGACGCTCATCGTCGTGGCGACGGAGTTCGGCCGTCCGCCGGAGTTCGATGGCGGCGGCGGACGCGGCCATCAAGGCGCTGCGTTCAGCATGGCGCTTGCGGGTGGCGGCTTGAAGACTGGTCAGGTCGTCGGCGAGACCGACGAGCTGGCGAAGAAGCCCGTGAGCCAGCCCCTTTCCGTGCCCGATGCCCACGCGACCATCCACTGCGCGCTCGGCATCAACCCTGCGAAAAACCTCTTCGACGGCCCCCGCCCTGTGCCGATCACGGATCGCGGCGAGCCAGCGCGGCAGTTGTTTGCTTAGTCCGCTGTGGCAAACGGTGCGTTAAACCATCACGCGCTCCTCACCCTGCTGCTGACAGTTTCGGCTTTGTCGCCCGCTGCCAAGGCCGCTGCGCCGACTGCGTCCGCTGAAGAACTCTTCGCCCGCCGCATCCAGCCGCTCTTCAGGGAGAAGTGTCTCGCCTGCCACGGCGATGACCCGAAGAAAATCAAGGGCGGCCTCGATATGCGCACGCTCGGCGGCTTGCTCAAGGGCGGCGAGAGCGAGAAGCCGTCCATCGTCCCCGGCAAAGCTGAGTCCAGCCCGCTCTGGCTCGCCGTCACGCGCGAAGGCGACGCAGAGAACTGGGCTGCCATGCCGCCGAAGGAGAACGACAAGCTCACCAAGAAGCAGCTCGCGTGGGTGAAGGCGTGGATTGCCGGCGGTGCGCCGTGGCCGGATGCAAAGCGTCTGGCAGAGATTGCCAGAACCAACGCCGACAATTGGTCCGCCGAGGATGGCATCATGGTGAAGACCAGCGGCGCCTCGCTGCTGAATAGACCCGCCGCCGCTACCAGCCGGTGAAGAAACCAGCGGTCAGTAATCCCATCGATGCATTCATCGCCGCGAAATTTCCCGCCGGCGTTCAGCCCGCCCCGCTCGCCAAGCTCAACGCCGCGCACCGCGCCGCCCACCCGCAGCACGCCGAACTCGCCGCGCGCATGGGCGCTTACGAACTCGCCTTCCGCATGCAGATGGAAGTGTCCGGCATCCTCGACCTCGACCAGGAAGACGCCCGGCTCAAGGCCAGCTACGGCATCGGCGCGGAGCCGACGGACGCCTTCGGGCGCAAGTGCCTGCTCGCGCGGCGACTGGTCGAGCGCGGCGTGCGCTTCGTGCAGCTCTACGCCGGCACCTGGGACAGCCACGACTACATCGAGCGCGCCCACGGCAACCTCGCCCGCCAGGTGGACCAGCCCATCGCCGCGCTCATCGCGGACCTGAAACAGCGCGGCTTGCTCGACAGCACGCGCGTCGTCTGGTGCGGCGAGTTCGGCCGCTCGCCGGACAACGGCGTGCGCGGCGGCACCGCCTACGGACGCGACCCCAACCCGCACGCGATGACGATTTGGTTCGCCGGTGGCGGCGTGAAAGTCGGCCACACCCTCGGCGCGACCGACGAGCTGGGCGACAAGGCCGTCACTCACATCCACCCCATCGGCGAGGTGCATGTCACGCTTCTGCACCTGCTGGGGCTGGACGACAACAAGCTCACTTACTTCCACGGCGGCCGCTTCAAGCAGCTCTCGCAGTTCGGTGGGCAAGTCATCAAGGAGTTGGTGGCTTAGCTCGTCGCGCGAACAGCATTGAGCCTGCGGCGGGGGCTGGTAGTTTCCGCGCGCATGAGTTTTTTCCGAGGCCTGGCCGTGCTCGCGTTGGCGCTGTGGCTCGCGCTGGCTCCGGCGTCCCTGCGGGCGGCGTTGCCAGCGGGCGTGAGCCAGGGAGAATTCCTCGGCTGGACGAATGCGTTGAGCCTGCGCGACGATCACGGGAAGGTGACCGCGGTCGTGGTGCCGGACATCGGCGGGCGCGTGGTGCAATACAGCCGCGGCGGCGTGAACGCGCTGCTGGAGAATCCCGACAGCAACGGCAAGACGCTCGCGCAATCCCCCGGCGGTTTCTGGGTGGGCGGCTATCAATGCGACTTCGGTCCTGGCCTGCTGGGACGACCGGAGCGACAGGCGGTGTGGCTGGGACCGCATGACTTCGTCGCGCCCCGCGACCAGACGGTCGAGACGGCCAGCCCGCTGGATGCCGTGACCGGACTGCGGCTGCTCAAGAGCTTCACGCTCGACCCGGACACTGGTGCGTTCGGTGTAATGCAGCGCATGGTCAACGCATCGCCCAACGCATCGCGCCACAGCCTGCACGACCGCACGCTGTGCCCGGCCGGCGGCTTCGCTCTGTTCCGGTTGCCGAAGCAGAGCCGGCCTCGCGCTGGCTGGTCGCTGCTGCGCGCGACCGAGGAAGGCTCGGCCTTCCATGGAGAGCAACCGGCTTTGCCCAACGTGCGAGTCTTCGGCGATTTGCTCGTGGCGCAGGCGGCGGGCGCGCCGGGAAAGCTCGGCTCGGACACGGACGGTGGCTGGGTGGCCTACGTGCGCGGGCGGCTGCTGTTCGTGAAGTATTTCCAAACGTGGCGCGGCGCTGCGTATGCGGGCGCGGGGCATACGGTGGAGTTTTCGTGGAGCGACCAGATGGCCGCGCTGGAGTTGTTCAGCCCGATGACCGCGCTGCAACCAGGCCAGGCGTTCGACTTCCCCGAGTTGTGGCAGCTCATCGAGTTGAAGGAGGAAGTGACGAGCTTCGACGAGGCCCGCGCGGCTGCGAAGAAGGTGCCGGCATCGCCGTTCGCGCCGAAGAAGTAGCGGGCGCGAACGCTCAGGCCAGCACGGCCTTGACCACACTCCCATGCACGTCGGTCAGGCGGAAGTCGCGGCCCGCGTGGCGGAAGGTGAGGCGCTCGTGGTCGAAGCCGAGGAGGTGAAGAATCGTGGCCTGCAAGTCATGGACGTGGACGGGATTCACCTCGGCCTTGAAGCCGAACTCGTCCGTTGCGCCATAGACTGTGCCGCCCTTCACCCCACCGCCGGCGAGCCACGTGGTGAAGCCGTGGTGGTTGTGGTCGCGGCCGTTGATTTTGCCCGCGTTCGAGCCGGGCGTGGGTAATTCGACCGTGGGAGTGCGGCCGAACTCACCGCCCCAGATGACGAGTGTGTCGTCCAGCAGGCCGCGTTGCTTCAAGTCCTTCAGCAGCGCGCCGATGGCTTGGTCGCACTGCTTGGCCAGCTTGCGATGCTGCACTTCCAAATCATCGTGGCTGTCCCAGGGCTGGCCTTCGCCGTGCCAGACTTGCACGAAGCGCACGCCGCGCTCGACGAGTCGGCGCGCGGTGAGAATCTGCCGCGCCTGCGTGCCCTCGCCATACATCGCGCGGATGTGCGCGGGCTCCTTGCTGACGTCGAAGGCGTCCGCCGCCTCCATCTGCATCCGGTAGGCCAGCTCGAAGGATTGGATGCGCGCCTCGAGCTGCGCCTCGCGCGCGCGGGCCGCCGCGTGGCGTTGGTTCAACCGCTGGAGCAGGTCGAGCTGCGCGCGCTGCTCGGGCAGGGCCATCTGCTTGTTGGAAATGTGCTCGATGAGCCGCTCGATGCGCGTCTCGGCGGTGTTAATGTAGGTGCCCTGAAAAACGCCGGGGAGGAACGCGCACTGCCAGTTCTGCGATTCTTGAATCGGATAGCCGCCCGGGCACATGGCGATGAAGCCAGGCAAATTCTGGTTCTCCGTGCCGAGGCCGTAGGTCACCCACGAGCCCATGCTCGGGCGCGTCAGGCGCGCGTCGCCGCAGTTGAGCAACATCAGCGACGGCTCGTGGTTCGGCACGTCGGCGTGCATCGAGCGGATGACGCAGATGTCGTCAATGCACTCCGCCGTCTTGGCGAAAATTTCGCTGACTTCGATGCCGCTCTTGCCGTAGTGCTGGAACTTGTAGGGCGAGCGGAACGCGGTGCCAGTGCGGCGTTCGGTGCGCAGCTCGTAGGGCAGGGTCTTGCCGTGGTGTTTGTCGAGCGCGGGCTTGGGATCAAACGTGTCCACGTGCGACGGACCGCCGTTGAGGAAGATGTGGATAACGCGCTTGGCCGTAGCGGCAAAGTGCGGGGCCTTGGGTTGGAGCGGGGAAGCGCTGTTGACCTCGGCCTGCGCGCTCGTCAGGCCCAGCTCGCCAAAAAACGCGCCGAGGCCGAGCGCGCCCATGCCCATGCCGCAGCGCGTCAGCAGCTCGCGCCGGGTGAGGCCGAGGTGCTCGGGGCGAAGTCCGTGATGACTCATGTGTTGAAACTGACGGGCCTCGTAGTCGCAGGCTTCAGCCGGCGAGGGGCGTGCTGCGTGCTGCTTGTTGGGGCTTGGCTGCCGAAGTGATTCACGCAACACGCAGCACGCAGCACGTTCAATTCACCAACCGCTCTCGCGCCGCCACGACACGGGCGATGGCGGCTTCCACGCTGCGGCCACAGGCGTTGAGGTGCCCCATCTTGCGGCCTGCGCGCGCCTGCGCCTTGCCGTAGAGGTGGAGCTTCACGTGTGGGTCGGACAGGGCGGCAGCCCAGTTGGGTTCGCCTTTGGCCCAGACGTGGCCGAGCAGGTTCGCCATCGCGGCAGGCTGGCGCAACGCGGTGGAGCCGAGCGGCAGGCAGCAGACGGCGCGGACCTGCTGCTCGAACTGGCTCGTGACGCACGCGTCCATCGTGAGGTGGCCGCTGTTGTGCGTGCGCGGGGCGAGTTCGTTGACGACGAGTTGGCCGCGTTTGGTGACGAAGAGTTCCACGGTGAGCAGGCCGATGACGCCGAGTTTTTCCAAGATGCCCGCCGCGAGGTCCACAGCTTCCTTCGCGAGCCTTGGGTCGATCGCTGCGGGGGAGAAGGTCACGTCGAGGATGTGGTTCGCGTGCCGGTTCTCGAAGAGAGGAAACGCGGCGAACTTCCCGTCCGCCGTGCGCGCGGCGACGACGGAGATTTCCTTCTCGAAGTCCACGAAGGCCTCGTAGATGCCGGTTGCGCCTTTCAGGTTGGCGAAGACTTCGGCGGGGTCGGACTGCGCGTAAACCATTTGCTGGCCCTTGCCGTCGTAGCCGAAGCTCGCGGTCTTGAGCACGGCGGGCAGCCCGAGGTCGCGCGCGGCGGCGTGGAGCTCGGCGTAGGTGTTCACCGCGCGAAACGGCGTGGTGGGAAAGCCGTGGTCGCGGAGGAATGTCTTCTCGCGCAGCCGCTCCTGCGTGATGTGGAGCACGCTGCCGGACGGGCGGACGATGGTGTGGCGCGCGGCGACCTCGGACGCGAGCGATGGGACGTTCTCGAACTCAAACGTCAGCACGCTCACGCGCTGCGCGAAGTCGGCGAGGCGCTCCTCATCGAGGTAATCTCCGACTGCCTCGACATCCGCGACTTGGCCGGCGGGCGTGTCCGCGTCCGGCGAATAGACCGCGACGTGGTAGCCAAGCTGCCGTGCGGCGATGGCCAGCATCCGCCCAAGCTGGCCGCTGCCGAGGATGCCGAGGGTCGAGCCGGGGAGGATGGGGAAGTTCACGGGCGTTCAGCGTTCATGCAGCCGAGCGGCGATTGCCGCCGGGTCATGGTGGAGATGCAGGACGGCGTAGATGACGATTTCACCCGGTTCCACACGATAAAACCAACCGTAAGGAAAACTGGGCAGACGAAACTTCCGATAGTCGCCCAGCCAGCGCCGACAAAGTTCCGGGAAAAGTTGCACCCGGCGCAGTCCGCTCTCGACTTCATTCAGGAGTTTTCTGGCGGCCTGCGGGTTCACTTCTAGGTAACTGATGACGGCTTGGTGAAACTCGGCCGAGGCGCGGGACTGATAGCGGAGTTTCACCGCAGGAGAACTCGGGCCTGACGCATGACCTCGTCCGCATCAACAAGCGTGGCACGCCCGGCGAGGTATTCGGCGCGCCGGGAATCCAACAACTCGAGGACCGCTGCTTCCTGCTCCGGCGACATGACGGGATCTAAACTTTCAGAGAGTTGGGAAACCATCCACTCGCGGTCGGTCTCGGGGAGTTCCAGCGCTTGTTGCAGCAATTCAGTAGCGGCAGTGCTCATGGGTGGAAGGTAGGCGCGGTGGCGGTTTGGCTCAAGCGGACTTCACCGGTGGCAGCGTGTGGTTCACCCGCACTTTTGCCGTCTGCTCCACGCGGAACTGCTCGTAAGCCTTGCGGAACTTCGCGTGCTTGTTGCCGAGCATCGCGGTGGCGAGGAGCGCGGCGTTGATGGCGACGGGCTTGCCGATGGCGAGCGCGCCCACGGGAATTCCGCCGGGCATCTGCACGATGGAGAGGAGTGAGTCGAGGCCGTTGAGCGACTTGGATTGCACCGGGACGCCGAGCACGGGGAGCGAGGTCTTCGCCGCCGTCATGCCGGGCAAGTGCGCCGCGCCGCCCGCACCGGCGATGATGACTTCGAGGCCGCGCGCCGCCGCCGACTCCGCATACTCGAACATCCGGTCCGGCGTGCGATGCGCGGAGACGACCTCGGCCTCGTAAGGCACGCCGAGCACGTCGAGCTGCGCGGCGGCGTGCTGCATCGTCTCCCAGTCGGACTGGCTGCCCATGATGATGCCGACGAGAGGTTGGGGTGGTTTGCGCTGGCGGGCCATAGCGCGGGCATTGAAGCGGAGCGGAGAGGATTTGGCAACCGTGCCCGGTGGCGTTGGACTTTCGCAAGCTCGCCGCCATGGGGACATTCTCATGGAGTTCTGGCTTTGGGGTTCGGGGGGTTGCGGGCGGGGACGCTTCCGGCTACAGCTTCCCATCATGTCCATGCCGCACATTCTCGCCGTCGTCGGAAGCCTGCATCAAAAGTCCGTTACGCGCGTCGCGCTCCTGCATGCGGCGGAGGCGCTGCGCGCGAGTGGCTGCACTGTGGACGTGCTCGATTTCGAGCAGACGCCGCTGCCGGCCTTCAACCCAGACACGGCGTGGTCGCAGCCGGGTTTTGCGGAGCTGAAGGCCCGCGTGGAGCGTGCGGATGTCCTGCTGCTCGGGACGCCGGACTATCACGGCAGCGTGAGCAGCACGTTAAAGAATTTCCTCGACCACTTCTGGAAGGAGTTCGCCGGAAAGCTGTTTGCCACGCTCGTCGCGTCGCACGAGAAGGGGCTGACGGTGCATGACCAGCTCCGCACCATCGCGCGGCAGTGCTACGCGTGGTCGCTGCCCTATGGCGTCTCGTTCGTGGACAAGGAGGACGTGCGGGATGGAGCGGTGGCAAGCGATGCATTGCGGGCGCGGCTCGAAATGCTCACGCGTGACGTGCGGGTGTATGGCGCGCTACTGGCGGCGCAGCGAGCGAGCGATTTGGCGGGGACGGAGCCGGGGTTCATGGCGCGGCTGAGGAAATAGAAATCCGGCAGCGCCCGTGCCCGGACTGGATTGCAACGCCGCACGTTGCTAGCGTCCACCGACATGCCTGCCGCACCTGCTCAACCCGCCGCCGCACCCGCCGCGCAGGCGCGCAGGTGGCCGGTGATCGCGGGTCTCTTCCTCGCCTTCGTCCTCCTGAAACTGGGCAACCCGGTCATTCTCGACCACATCGCGCCCCCGCCAGGCAACCCACAGGAACTGTTTTTTGATAACTGGCCTGCGGTCTGGGGCATTGGCGTGCTGGCGTTGGTGGCGGTGCTTGGTTTCGCGAACTGGCGGCGACTTCCTCATGTCCCGCTTTGGGCGCTGGTGTTCCCCGCGATCTGGCTGGGCTGGCAGTTCGTGGCGGCGACGACGACGGTGGACACCGCGTTGACCAAGGCGGTCCTGCCGCACTTCGTTGCGACAGCGGTGTGCTTCGCGCTGGGCTTGAGCGCGGGAGCTGCGCCGGGCGCGCGACGGGTCTGGCTGGGTGTGCTGGCAGGACTGTTGGTGATGCTGGGCTCCGGCTTTCGCCAGCAATACGGCGGCCTGGCGGCGAACCGGGAGTTTTTCAGCGAGAACGAAAAGACCGGCTGGAAGGATGTTGCGCCAGAACACCTGCGCGAGCTTGAGGCCACCCGGCTCCTCGTGCGCAAACCCGACGGCAGCCTCACCACCAATCCCGACCTGCTCATGAAGCTGGCGAAGGACCGCATCTTCGGCACGTTCGGCTATGCCAACGCGCTCGCGGGGGTCGTGCTCCTTCTGCTGCCCGGCGCGTTGATGACCGTCTGGTGCGTGACGACGCGGCTCCAGAACGTCACGCGTGGCGTGCTCATCGGGCTGGTGGCATACATGGCTCTGGCGTGCCTGTATTGGTCTGGGTCGAAGGCCGGCTGGCTCATCGCGCTCGCATTGGGAGGCGTGGCGTTGCTGAACCTGCCCTTGCCGCGCGCGCTCAAGATCGGGCTGGTCGCGCTGGTGGGTGCGGGGGGACTTGCGGGCTTCGCGTGGAAATACCAGAGCTACTTCGCCGGAGGCGCACGCAGCGCGAACGCGCGGTTCGACTACTGGAAGGTCGCTTTGGACACGACACTGAACCGCCCGGTCCTTGGCAGCGGGCCGGGAACTTTCTACGCCGTCTATCGCCAGGCCAAGCCGCCGGAGGCCGAGATGGCGCGGCTCGCGCACAACGACTACCTCCAGCAGGCCTCCGACTCCGGCGTGGTCGGGTTGCTCGCGTTCGGCGGCTTCATCTGGGCGTCGCTCCTCAAGCTGCACCGGCAAACGCGCGGCGACTGGCTGCTGTTCGCCGTCTGGCTTGGCCTGCTGGGCTGGGCGTTGCAGGGCTTCGTGGAGTTCGCGCTCTACATCCCGGCTCTGGCGTGGCTGGCGTTCTTCCTCCTCGGCTGGCTGTGGGCGGTGGAGAAGCCAGCGTTGCAGTCCACGACAAATTGAAGCCCCGGGGCTGGCACGCCCCTACTTCTTCATCTTGTCAATCTTCACCCGGCAGTCCGGGCAGCAGACGTGGAAGCCGGTCTCCCCGGTGTTCGTGGAGAAGGGCAGTTGAATCTTGTGCCACTGGTCCTGCATGTCACGGACGTTTCCGCACACGCTGCACACGGTGATGAAATTCTTCAGCTGCGCAAGCCCCTGCGCGGCTGCCTCGGCCTCGGAGAGGCGCTGGATGAGGTAGGACTGCAGCTCCACCGCGCGCACGCCGACTTTGATGCGGGTCTGGAGCACTTCCTTGTCGAAGGGCTTGCTGATGAAGTCATCGGCTCCGGACTCCAGCGCGTCGAGCATGCTTTCCTTCCCACCGCGCGCGGTCACGAGCATGATGTAGAAGGGGGTGATGTTCGCATCGCGGATGCGGCGGGTCAGCTCCATGCCGTTGATCTCCGGCATGAACCAGTCGAAGAGTCCGATGCGCAGCGAGGTGTCGTGCTGGAGAACTTCCCATGCTTCCGCGCCGTTGGTCGTGGGGACAACTCCATAACCCCATCTCGACAGGAGGTTCATCAAAATCTGCCGGATGATCGGGTCATCGTCTGCGATCAGAATCTTCATGAAGTGGCTGTGGAACTGGGGCAGTCGGCCGACCGTCAGGGCAGTGTCTAGCCAGAAAGGGCCGGGGGACAATGAAATTATCCTTGCGCCCACGCGCGCGCGGCCCTGTTCAGGTCACGGCGTGCTGGTCTTCGGAATCTCCAGGAAGTCGGTGGAGGTGTTCTTGTCCGGCGCGGGAGTGGCTGGGGCGGCGGGAGCGCTCAACGGGTTGTCCGGGACCGGGATCGCGCCCTTGGGATACTTCTTCATCAGCTTGCGCATCGCCTCGATCTCCTCCTCCTCAAGTTTCTTATTCTGCTTCGTCTCCTCCATCCGGACGGTCTGCTCGACACCGCGCAGGCTGGCGGAGCGCTCGCGCTCGGCGCGCGCGTGGAGGGAGGCGGACTGCGGCGTGGGCAGCACGGTGGGGCGGATCAAGACCATCAGCTCCTTCCGCGTGGGGCTTTCACTCGTGGACCGGAACAGCGCGCCGATGCCGGGAATGTCCTTGAGCACCGGCACGCCGGAGACGCTCTTGGTGCGGGCAGTGCGGATGAGGCCGCCGAGGATGATCGTCTCGCCGTCCTTCACCGCGACCTTGGCCTGCGCGGTGTGGCGCACGGTCTTGGGCACCTTCAGGTTGGCGTCGATCTGCACCGTGCCGTTCTCGCCTTCAATGGTCTGGTTGATGTCGAGCACCACAAGGCCGTCGGACGTGATGAGCGGCAGCACCGACATGTTGATGCCGATCTGCAACTGCTGGATCTGCTGCTGCGTGCCGAAGCCCGCGCCGGAGATGCTGCCCGTTACGTAGGGCGTGGTGCCGCCGGAGAAGATCGTCGCCGCCTCCGCGTGCGAGGTCTGGATGCGCGGACGGGAGAGCACCTCGGTCTTGGAATCGGCCTCGAGCATCTGAACCGCCGCCGCCCAGTTGGCACCGATCTGCGCGAGGTAGGCAAACCCGCCCGTGGCCGCGCCCACGCCCAGCACGGTGGTGTTGGTGGAGAAGTTGATCACGGAGTTGATGCCGCCCCTCCCGGCGAACGTTGCCCCCGTAGCGCCAGTTTTCTGGCCCACGCCGAAGCTGGCATCCAGCGAGTGCGTGATGTCGGTCTCGAAGATGAGCGCCTCGATGAGCACCTGCTGCTGCGGCACGTCGATTTCCTTGAGCAGCCGGGTGAGCATCACCAGCTCCGCCTTGTTCGCCAGCACCAGCAGCGAGTTGCTCCGGTCGTAGGGGATGATCTTGGCCTCGCCCAGCAATGGCGCGGCACCGCCGCGACCGCCGGTGATGTTGGTGACGATCTGGTTCAGGCGATTTTGGAATTGCGACTGTTGCGTGCCGGGCTGGGCCGCGCCGGGGATGGCAGGATTTACTCCGGGCTGCGTGCCGAAGGGCTGCGCACCGCCCAAGCCAGTCGCGCCGCCGATGCCTGTGTTGCCGAACGGCGAGGTGGTGCCTGTCCGCCGAGTCGTGGAGCTGCCCGTGCGGCTCGCAGTGGTGCCACCGCCGGAGGGCCCGGCCGTGGTGAAGCTGCCGAGCACCTGCGCCACGTCCGCCGCCAGCGCGTAGTTGATCGGGATGACTTTGAACTCCTCGTCCGAGGGGATGACCTTATCAATCTTCTCCAGGACCTCGAGCATGCGTTTGATGTTGATCGCGTTGTCGCGCAGGATCAGCACGCCCGTCGCGTCAATCGGCAGGATGCCGCCCTGCAGTTTGGCGAAGGGCTGGATGGCGGGGACGACTTCACTGGGCTTGGCGTTCTTCACCTCCACGATCTTCGTGATGTATTGGCCAGCCTCGGGCAGCTCCGCAGAATTGTTGGTGTTGAAAGCCGCGCCTTCCAGGTTGGCCGCAGCCGTCGGCACCACGGTCAAAAACTTTTCGCCCGTTGGAATCACCGCGATGCCGTTGAGCGAAAGCAGGCTGTCGAGCGCCTGCAACGTCTCCTTCACCGTCAGCTCGGTCTGCGCCTTGAAGGTGATCGCGACCTGCGGAAGGTTCGCGGGCCGCAGGATGGTCCGGCCAGCCAGCTCCGCGTAGTTGTCGAGCACCTGATCCAGGGGCGCGAGTTGAAGCCGCGTCAACTCGGGGGACAAGCTCTGGTCCAGCGAGAACTTGGGCGCGTCGTCCTTCGCCGCAGCAGCACGGGCGGCGAGCGTGCCCATCGCGTTCGTGCCTGTCGCGGCAGCGGCGGGAGCAGCGGGAGCAATCAAGTTCGCAGTGGGTCCGCCCAGAGGCGGGGGCTGGCGGAAAGGCTCGGGTGCCGTGGCGTTGGGCACGACCCGTGGCGCGCCGGGGGCGTTGGTGGTGACGGTGCTGAAATTGGCCGGGGCCTTGGGATTCAACGGCCGAACTTCGACATTGATCGCCTTGGACTTCCCGGGCGTGCCCGGCGGCGCGGGGGCAGGTGGCGGGATTGCCGGCGGTGCTTGCGCGAGCAGCGTCGTCGCGAGGGCGGTGAGGAGGAGGCCCGTCAGTTTGTTTTTCATGGACGTTTGGGAGTTGCGGTGGTCGGTTGCTTGCTTGCCGGCGCGGGCTTCTGGTAGCTCGCCACCATGGTCAGCTCGCCCATCAATTTCATCTGCGTCGGGTCTGGCTTCACGGTCAGGTCGCGGATGCGGATGGTGGAATTGTTCTCGCCCAGCGACACCATGAACTTGAGCAGCTCGGCGTCGCCGGTGTTCTGGAAGCTGATGCGCAGCGTCTGCTCCTCGAAGTAGGCGCTCGGGTTCTGCCCGCCGGAGAGGCCGGGGATGCGGTTCACGACGAGGATGCCGGAGGCCTGGGCCTTCGCGTCCACGGTCCGCATGAGCGCCAGCGCCATCTCGCTGGAGGCGAGCTGTGCGCCACCGGTGCCCTTCAGCTCCGTCTCCTTCTGCTGGAGCTTGGGGAGCTGGTCCACTTCCTTCTGATAATCGTCGAGCATCTTCTGCGCCTTGAGGATGTCGAGCTGCACGCGGTTCCAATCCTTGAACTGCGGCCAGACGAACATCGCGTTGAGCACGACGAAGAGCACGAGCGCCGCGCCCACGACGATGCGCCGCTCCATCGCGCCGAGGTTCAACTTGTCGAAGAGGCTCTTCATTCGAGGTCGGGGCCGCGCAGCTCGCAGTTGAGGTTCCAGTTGAACTGGTTTGCTCCCACGCCACCGCCAGAGGAGCTGGGCGCGCTGACGGACTTGAAGAGCGGGACTCCGTTGAGCGTGGCCGCCTGCAACGCGCCGCTGTAGTCCGTGAGCTTGCTGATCTGCTCCGCGGGCACGATGCCGCGCAGGGAAACTTTCTGGCCGCGCTGGAAGGCGAAGTCCGTGAGCACCATTCCTTCGGGCAGCTTGGCGGAGACGGCTTTGAGGCTCTCGATGGCGGCGTATTTCAGCGCAATCTGCTCCTGCAAGACCTGGATCCGCGCCTTGGTGACGAGCGCGTTCGTGTAGGAGCCGGAAAGCTCGGCAACGCGCTGCTCCACGTCGCGCTTCTGCGTCTCCGCGCGCCAGAGAAAGCCGAGGAAGATCGCCACGCCGAAGAGATACATCACCACGAGCGCGCCCAGCCCGCGCATCCACACGCTGTCCACGAACAGTTGCCGATAGCGCGTGATGAACTCCGCCGGGAGCAGGTTCGCCAGGCTCTCGCCGCGCGCGGCGCGCTGGGCGGAGAGCGTCGCGAGCGCTTCGGGCGCACAGGGCTTGGTCACGTCCACGGAGCCTTCGGACAACTCGCGCAGGACACGCAGCCAGACGTCTTCGTCCTCCGGCGCGGCCACGAGCCGGTAGCGCGGCGGGCTGGTGAGCCAGCCTTCCAGCTCGCCGGCCCACGCAGACTTCGAGAGCACTTCGCCCAGTTCGCGCTGCCAATGCTCGGGCGCGGTGAGCTTCACCATCGTCAGGCTGCGCAGCTCGCCGCCATACCACCACGCGACGAGGCAGGAGTTCGCGTCCGTGCCGGTGCCGGGATAAACCCACGCGCCGTCACCCTCGACTTTGGTTGCGAGCACCTGATGCAGCAGCGGCGCTTCGAGCCGGTCGGCGAGGAAGCCTCGGCCTTCCAGCGTGCCGAGAAATTTTTCCACCTCGTGCCGCGCCGCGATGAGCACGATGACGGTCTGCATCTCGGAGGGAATCGTCGTGTGCGCAGGCACCGGCTCGACGCTCCAGACGATCTGCGCCACGGGCAGCGGGGAAACTTTCTCCAAGGCCAGCTCGACCATCGCGAGCAGCTCGGTGCGGTCGCACTTGGGAAATTGCGCGACGCGCAGGAAGACGCTGCCCGCCGGGAGCCACGCGAGGTTGAGCCGACTGCTGAAGAGCGCGCGCCAGTTCTTGGCGACGTGGTGGGCCGGGAGCGGATCGGCAGGCAGGCCGGAGAACTCCTCGTCCAGCTGCGCCTCGCCATCGCTCGCGATGTCAAAATGCCAGAGCCGCCGCCGGTCAGCAGAGAGGTCCAGGACGTTGCAGGCGTTGGGGGGAGAGGGTTTCACGCGGGGAAGACGGTGGGCTGCGTGTTGCGTGTTGCGTGTTGGCCACAGCAGTTCGAAAGCGCCCCGACGTGCTCACGCCACACGCCACACGCAGCACGTGCCCCCATCGCCAGCCGGAATGTGAATTGGAGTCTCGCGTTCATCGCCTCAAGCCTTCGTGAGAAACATGGTCCCCGTGTCGTCCATCAGCGACTTGAGGTGCTCCTCGGTCTGCGTGACGCGCAGGACTTCCTCGATGGTCGTTATGCCGGACTGCACCTTCTTCCAGCCGTCCATGCGGAGCGTCCTCATGCCGTCCTGCTGCGCGCGCTGGGCGATGGTGGAGGCGGGCGCGCGGTTCATGATGAGCGGCCGCAGGGCTTCGTTGACGAGCAACAGTTCGTGGATGCCTTGCCGGCCTTGGTAGCCGAGCATCCGGCATTCTTCGCAGCCTGCGCCGCGCATGAACTTCGTCGCCGCGACCTCGTCCGGCGGGAAACCGTTCTTCATGAGATAGGCGCGCTCAACATGCTGCTCGATCTTGCACACCGGGCAGATGGTGCGGACGAGGCGTTGCGCCATGATCGCCTCGACTGAGGACGCCACGAGGAACGGCTCGATGCCCATGTCAATCAAGCGCGTGAAGGCGCTGGGCGCGTCGTTCGTGTGCAGCGTGCTGAAGACCAGGTGGCCGGTGAGCGCGGCGCGGATGGCGATCTCCGCCGTCTCCTGGTCGCGGATTTCGCCGACCATCACGACGTTCGGGTCCTGACGCAGGATGTGGCGCAGGCCCATGGCGAACGTCAGGCCGATGTCCGAGCGCACGGCGATCTGGTTGATGCCCTTCAGCTCATATTCCACCGGCTCCTCGATGGTGATGATGCGCTTCTGGACGGAGTTGATGGAGCTGAGGAAGGCGTAGAGCGTCGTGGACTTGCCCGAGCCGGTCGGGCCGGTGACGAGCATGATGCCGTGCGGCTTGTAGATGATGTCGCGGATCGCCGTCTCCTCTGTGGGCGTGAAGCCGAGCTTGTCCAGGCTGAGGAAAATTTTCCCGCGCAGCAGAAGGCGCAGCGAGACGCTCTCGCCATAAACCGTCGGCACGGTGGAGACGCGGATGTCGATTTCTTCGCCCTTGATGCGGACGTTGATGCGGCCGTCCTGCGGCAGGCGCTTCTCGGCGATGTTCATGCCAGACATGACCTTGATGCGCGAGATGATGGCGGCCTGGAAGCGCTTGAGCTGCGGCGGCAGCGGAATCTGGTGCAGGATGCCGTCAATGCGGTTGCGGATGCGCAGCTCGTCCTCCGCCGGCTCGAAGTGAATGTCCGTGGCGCGCGCCTTGAAGGCCTCCCAGACGATCTGGTTGACGAATTTGATGACGCTCGCCTCCTGGTCGCCCTCGGTGATTTCCTTGTCGCTTGCCAGCTCGAGTTCGAGCGGCTCGTTCTCGGACATCTCGTCGAGCGTCTCGGCACCGACGCCGTAATACTTCTTGAGTGCCTTCTCGATCTCGACGCGCGGCGCGAGCGCGAACTGCACGGGACAGTGCGCGTCGAAGGAAACTGCGTTGAGCAGCGCGGTGTCGAAGGGGTTGCTTACCGCGACCTGGAGCACGCCCTCAGTGAAGGCGGTGGGGACGACGAAGTGCTGGAACGCGACCTTGGTGGAGATGCGCCCGCGCGCCTCGACCGGGATGTCGAGGAGCTTGAGGTTGACGAACGGCCAGCCGAGCGCAACAGCGAGCTTCTCCAGAAACACGTCTTCGTTCAGGCCGGACTCGCGCGCCATGAACGCGGTCAGCGGCTCCGCTGAACCGCCCTCCACCGCCGCGCGCCAGAGCTTGGACCAGGCGTCAAACTGCTCGGGCGTCGCCAGGGCGGCGCTGGCGAAGACGTTCTTGATGGAGACAAAGGCCATTCAGCAACAGAGACTTGAACGGCGAGCCTAGGGAAAAGTTGCGGTCGGGGCAAAGGATTTGGCTTGGGGAAACCATGTAGATGAGGGCTGTCCATTGAGCCGTGGAGAACGAACGGCGCAAGCCAATGAAGCTGCGGGGTGCTGTTCGTCTGCCGTGTCGCGCCAGCCCAGACCGTCAGGCGTGCGGAGCGGGAGTGGGCTGCGCGCGGAGGTGTCCGAGGACCTTGGGCGGCGTGGTGGCTTCTGGCGGGGAATTGGTTACTGGTGAAGTGGGCGACATCTTCTGCTTGGTTTTGGCCGGCACGGAGTTGGTGGAGCCACCCTTCTTCTCCTTGCGGTCGGCATCCAGCTTCTTGGGAGCGCGCGTGGCCTTGATCTCGGCGTCAAACTTCGTGCTTTGCTCGGGCGTCAGCTCCCCGCGAATCTTCTCGGTCACGAGCCGGATTTCTTCCTTCATCTTCGCCGCGACAGGGTCCCAGTAGGGCTTCGTGCGCTGGTTGCTGTCGCGCAGGATGTGGCCGATGCGGTCGTGCTGTTCGGGGGTGAGGTCGAGCTGCTTCTGAAGCCGGACGAGAAACTCCCCGCGCTGAATCTGGCTGTAGGTGAGCTGTTGGGGAGACTTGGCTGCCTTGTGCGGGCGCTCAACGAGGGTGGTGAGGAGCGCTCCGGTCACGACGCCCGTGCCGTAGATCAACACCGTGGCGAGGATGAACTTCCACGGGTTCACCGGCTATTCGCCCGCGACGTCATCGCTGGACAGGAGGGTGTTTTCGATCGCCTGCTCGAGGTTCTGGCTTTCGGGCTCGGGATGCATCGTGGCGAGGACCCACACGCCGAGCGCGGCCATCACGGACATGCACGGAGCGACCGCGCGCCAGAGCCAGCGGCCACAGAGCGACCACTCGTCCACATACAACGGCGCGGTGAGCCGCGCCATGATGCGCTTCTCAAACGCATACGGCACCCGGTCGCTCGGCGGCGACAGTTTTGCGGCGGCGATTAACTTTTGCTGGAGCTTTTCCAAGTCCATAACAGTGAAGGTAGACGAAATCATCTTTGGCGCGGTTACAAATACTTCCCCTTCGTCAGCGTCTCCAAAATCTTTTTCATCTGCGCGCGGGTGCGGAAGGCGCGGACCTTCACCAGCGGGACAGACCAGCCGGTGAGCTGGGCTATCTCCTTCACGGAGCGGTCCTCGATTTCCAGCAACGTGATGACCAGCCGCGCCTCCGGCGAGAGTTGCGCCATCACACGCTCGATCAGCGCGCGCGCGGCGTCTGTGTTCTTGCTGTTGTCCTCCGGGCCTGCGGCGAAACGCTCCAGCCAGTCCACCTCGGGATCGGAGAGGTCGGTGAGCGTCGTCTCGCGGTTGCGCTGGTGCGCTCGGAGGAAGTCGTAGCAGGTGCGCACGGCCAGGCGCATGAGCCAGTGCTCGAACGGAGCCTCCGCGCGGAAGCTGTCGAGCTTCTGAAACGCCTTGATGAACACCTCCTGCACGATGTCCTGGATCTCGTCCTCGCGCCGGGCATAGCGCCGCGCTGTGGCGAAAACGCGCGGCTGGTAACGGGCAATCAGCGGCTCGAACTGCGCCACGTCGCCCTTGCGCACGGCGGCGATCAGCTCGGTATCGCTGGGTTCCATCGGGGCGGACACTGGCAAATCAGCTGGTCAAAAGCAAAAGCGCAAAGCCACCGCCGACAGGCGATGGCTTTGGCAGAGACGGGGAACGGACGCTTTGGTTACTGGTCCGCTGGCGGACGGCGCGGCAGCTCGGGCTTGCGGTCGCCGCCTTCGGGGTTGCGGCCACGGTCGCCATCAGGACGAGGGCCACGATCTCCATCAGGACGAGGGCCGCGGTCGCCCTCGCCGGGCTTGCGGATTTGGTCGCCATCACGCGGGCCGCCGGGCTTGCGGAAATCGCCTTCAGCGGGTCGGCGGTCACCTTCAAGCTGGGCATCGGGGCGGCGGAACTGGCCGTCCGGCGCGCCGCGACCGGGCTGGTTGAAATTGTCACCGGCAGTCCGACGGGCTTCGCCGCCCTCGCGCTGGCCGCCCTGGCCGCCCTGCATTGGGCCTTGCATGCCGGGGCGCGGGCCGGAATTAGCGATCATGTTGCGCAACCGCTCGACAGTTTCCTTGGGGAGCTTTTCGCGCGCCTGCGCGAAAGCGCGGGCGCGGGCGATGGTGGACTCGGCCTCGAGCTTGGCGGCCTCCATGATCTTGTCGCGGATCAGACCCTCGTTCGGCTTGTCGGCGATCGTGGCCTCGGTGATCTCGCGGCGCAGGCGCATGGAGCGCTCGCCCACCTCGCGCATGACGCCCTGCTGCGACTCGAAGTAGCCGCGCAAGGCATTGCGCTGGTCGTCGTTCAGGTCACGGAAGAGTTCCTGCGGGTTGAACGGCTGGCCGGGCTGGCCACGCTGGCCCTCGCCGGGGCGGAACTCACCGCGCTGCTCGCCACGCGGAGCGTCATCGCGACGGACGTCTTCGCGGCGGGGTTCGCCACGCGGGGCTTCACTTGGGCGGAAATCGCCGCGCGGCGGGCGCTGGCCTTCGGCGGGGCGTTCGTCACGCGGGGCATTTTCGCGCGGACGATCTTCGCGGGAGCGCTCCTGAGCGGAGGTGGCGCCGGGCAGGGCCGCGAGGGTGACACCGCACAACGCTGCGAACAGCGGGCGGAAGAGGGTGGGCAGTTTCATAGTTTGTTTTGGGTGCGCCTGACGGTCGTGTGGTCGCCCGGCTTTCTGGTTCAACGCGCCAGCCGGCAAATAGTTCGCGGCGGCAGCGGAGATTGAGACGCCACGGCGGGCGCGGTGTTACAAGGAAGTTCGCAGCTCCGGCAAGGTGTGCCCGCGGATCACGCGGATGGGAAGGCTGCGCTCTGGTTCATCCGCGTCATCCGTGGGCAGGACCTCGCTCCCGCCACTTGCCAGCCGCCACGCCGCTCTTACTCTCGCGGGAATGCCGGTCTTTCACGAATGCCAGCGTTGCACCGCCTGCTGCCGGTGGCCGGGGATGGTGCGGCTTTCGGACGCGGAGATCACGCGGCTCGCGCAGTTTCGGGGCCTGAACGAGCACGATTTCATCCAGCAGTTCACGCGATTGCGTCCAGACCGCGCCGGCCTCGCGCTGATGGACAAGCCCAACGGCGAATGCGTCTTCCTCGAAGGGGAGAATTGCGCGGTGCAGCCGGTGAAGCCGCAGCAATGCCGGGACTTTCCGAACATGTGGAATTTCCCCGGCTTCGAGCAGACGTGCCGGGCTGTGCCCAGGCTGGTTTCGGAGGAGGAATACCGGCGGCTGGTGAAGGCGGCGACGGGGCGCGCTTTGTAGCGGCGCTCTGCGCGCGCCGAACGGCGGTCACAGACCGCCGCTACAGATCAATCCTTCGTGATGCCGAGCGTCTGCTCGAACTCCGCCGAGAAGGCGCGCATCTGCGCGATGATCTTGTCCGGCTGCTGGGAGATGCTCTCGACCATGCGCGGGGTCAGCTCCGGCTTGCGACGGATCAACTCCACCGCCGCCACGATGAGCGAGAGGTTGTTGTTGATGTCGTGCCGCGTGGTGGCGAGCTTTTCGTTAAGCTCGGCGACCTGCTCCGGCGTGAGCGTGACGGGGTTTTGGGGCATTCCCATGCGGAGAGATTTGCTGGATTGGACCTCGCAAGGCAAGCCCGCTTCCGCGCGGCTCAGAGCTTGTGGTCCGAGGGCTTCACGCCCTTCTTGTAGCCCTTGAAGGAATACATCGAGGGCTGGTAGTCGCCGATGTAGTCAACGTTGGCCTTCGCCGGGACTCCGATGCCGAGGCCCCAGAAGACGCTGTTCACGACGAGCCGGCGCGTGCCCTCGCTCTGGAGGTCCGTGGCCGCGCCCATCGTGGTGGTGAAAATCTTGTTCACCTTGCCCGCCTCGTTCCTCACCTCACGCGTCCACGCGACCGGCATCATGGGGCTGTTGACGCCCTGCTCCTGCTTGTCGCTCGCGCGCTTCTTCACGTAGTCAGCGGGCGGGTCGGTGGGCTTCATGCCCTTGAGCACCTGGCCGCGCAGGAGAATCTTCGCGTCGGCGGGCGGGTAAGCCTCGTAAGTGTCGGAGTCGGCGAAAATCTGGCCGGTGCCCTTGAGGATCGGGTGCTGCTCCGCGCCCGGCTCGATGACGCCGAGCATCGCCTCGACCTTGTGCCGGCCCCAGTGAGAAATCCACGTCTCGCCGAGCACCTGTTTGCCGAAGCCGCCCTTGTTGCCGAAGTTCCACTTCTCGTAAGGCCCCTTCAGCCCGTTGAAGGCGTGCGTGCTCGTGCGCAGCGCGATGAGCGGCACGCCCCGGTTCACAGCGGCCTCGAAGCGCTTGTTCGCGTCGTCATCCCAGTGGCGGAAGCGTAGCAGGAACACGATGGCGTCAGCGGAATCGAGCGCGGCGGGGTTCGAGAGGCTGCCGCCGGCGTCGGGGTTGATGAAGCCCTCGGCGTCCACGGAGAAGAGCACGGTGCATTTGAAGCCGAGCCGCTGGCTGAGAATCTTGCCCAGCATCGGCAAGCCCTCCTCGCTGCGATACTCCTCGTCGCCGGCGATGAGCACGATGTGCTTGCCATTGCCGGGGCCTGCCTTCGGCTCGTAGGTGACCCAGGTTTGCTCGGCGGCGCTCGCAGTGGCGATGAACGAGGTGGTGAGCAGCGCTCCGAAGGCGCGACGGGAGAGTTGGGAAGTGAGTTTCATGTTCAAGTGGGGCGTTGGACGCGGGCGGAAGGATAGGACTTCGCGCAATTCCCGCAATGATGTTTGAGCGGACAGCGGTCAGCGAGCAGCGATCAGCGGTTGGCGGTTGGCGGTTGGCGATTTTGTTTGGGATGCAACTCTTTGCGCGCTTCGCCCGGTCGGCATTCCGGTTGCATCCCTGAGCGGCCCGGGAGCATGCTTCGCCGAACACAAATCCGATCTACCCATGAGCGAAGGAGACGAGAGCCATACACTCTTCATGCTGCGCGGCGGCGGCGTGATGCCTATGGAGAAGGCCGTGGAAGGCGCGCAGGCAGCCGTCCAAGGCCCCGCCAAGACCGCGTCCGTGCTGGTGGTGGACGACAGCCGCACGTTGCGCCGGCTGCTCATCCGTGCGCTGAACGAGCTGGGCATCACCAACATCACCGAGTCGGCGGATGGGCGCGCGGCGCTGGAGCTTCTCCATACCAAGGAATTCGATCTCGTGCTTCTCGACATGGAGATGCCGGAGCTGGACGGCATGCAGGTGCTCTACGCGATCAAGGCCGACCCCTTCACGCGCTCTGTGCCGGTCATCGTCATCTCCGGCGCGGAGCAGCTCGACAACGCCGTGAAGTGCATCGAGGTGGGCGCAGAGGATTACCTGCCCAAGCCCTTCAACGCCGTGCTGCTCCGCGCGCGGGTGATGTCCTCGCTCGAGAAGAAGCGCCTGCGCGACTTGGATCGCGTGCGGCTGGTCGAGCTGCAATACGAGAAGGAGCTGCTGCAACTCGAGAAGGAGAAGTCCGAGCACCTGCTGCTCAACATCCTGCCCCGCTCCATCGCCGAGCGGCTCAAGGGCGGCGAGCGCACCATTGCCGACAGCCACCCGCAGGTGACGGTGCTCTTCGCGGACCTCGTCGGCTTCTCGCTGCTTTCCCGCAAGACCGGCCCGCAGGAACTCGTGACGATGCTCAACGAGGTTTTCTCGCACTTCGACAAGCTCGCCGAGCGGCACGGCGTCGAGAAGATCAAGACCATCGGCGACAACTACATGCTCGTCGGCGGCCTGCCCCTGGCGCGCGACGACCACGCGTCCGCCGTGGCCGAGATGGCGTTGGACATGCTCGACGACGTGGCCCGCATCAACAAAAAAAACCAGCGGCAGATCAGCATCCGCATCGGCATCAACACCGGGCCGGTGGTGGCGGGCGTCATCGGGCGGAAGAAATTCACCTACGACCTCTGGGGCGACACGGTGAACCTCGCCAGCCGCATGGAGTCCGCAGGACTGCCCAACAGCATCCACGTCTCGCCCAGCACGCACGCCGCGCTCGATGGCAAATACGCGCTGGCCGAGCGCGGGTTGGTGCTGTGCAAGGGCGTCGGCGAAATCACCACCTGGTTCCTCACCGGCCGGAAGTGATCCCAGCCAGGGGCGCAAAGATGCTGGCTTGACCCGCTGCGCCGGGGCGGACGTAATCGCCCCGAATCCGTGACCGGCCAGACCGGTCTGAACCCACATCATGAAACTGCATCGCTCCCTCCTCGCCCTTGTCACAGCCACCGTGTTTGCTGCGCTCTCCGCGTCCGCCGCGCCCATCCCCGACAGCGCCCGCATCAACGGCTTCGCCATCGGCTGCCAGGCCTACAGCTTCAACCGCTTCACCGTCTTTGAGGCCATCGAGAAGACCGCCGAGGCTGGCGGCAAGATCATCGAGTTCTATCCGGGACAAGCCCTCACCAAGGAGGAGCGCACCATCAAGTGGAACCACGACGCCTCCGACGAGGTCATCGCCCGCGTGAAGGAGAAGCTCGCCAAGCACGGCGTCCGCGCCGTGAACTACGGCGTCGTCAGCATCCCGAAGGACGAGGCCGCCGCGCGCAAGGTCTTCGAGTTCGCCAAGAAGATGGGTTTCTACGGCGTCACCACTGAGTCCGTGGACAACCTCGACCTGATCGAGAAGCTCGTGAAAGAGTTCGACATTCGAGTCGGCATTCACCAGCACGCCAAGCGCTTCAAGAAGGAGCGCGACGCGCAGGGAAACCAAGTCGAAGACCCGAGCTACAAGGTGTGGAGCCCCGAATATGTGCGCGACCAGGTGGCCAAGCGCGACGCCCGCATCGGCGCGTGCGCGGACCTCGGCCACTGGCAGACCTCGGGGCTGAAGGCGATTGACTGCCTGAAGATTCTTGAGGGTCGCATCATCAGCCTGCACGCGAAGGAACGCGCCGCGCTGGGCACCGGCCAGCACGACACCATCTTCGGCACTGGCGTCACGGACATGGCCGGCGTGCTCGCCGAGCTGAAGCGCCAGAAGTTCACCGGCAACATCTCCATCGAATACGAGTTCAACTGGGACAACTCCGTGCCGGACATCAAGCAGTGCATTGACTTCGTGCGCGCTTGGAAGGGCAAGTAGGTCCGGAGCGGGGAGTTGAAGCGTTGAGCAGTTGAGGAGGACCGCCCCTTCAACGGCCCGCGAACGCGCCGGGTGTTCGGCGCCTTTCGTTCACCTCATCACCCAGGCAGGCGTGGAGGGCCGCGCTCCGTCAGGAGAGTCTTCCCAACCTCAGGACTGCTCTGGGTCGTCCCCAAGCTCGTGGCGGGGGAGCCACGTCAGTTCCTGCACCGTGGGCCGCGCGGTTTCGGCTTGGGGCAGCGGGGAGGTGACGAACTGAACCGGCATCTGCTGCGCGCGCGACCGCCGTTGCCAGGCCACTTCGAGGGTGGTCTGGCCGGTCGGCTGTGCTTCTGGATACGCGCGGGCCATGTGAGTCGCATTGCTTGACGGAAACGCACCGCCTCCGTCTTCAAAAAGAGCGACGTTGCCGGCAGTTTTTCGTCGTGGCCGACGCGAGTGAAGCCCTGTCGCGTCAGCGAACCGCTCGGCAACGTCGCCCGGGACTACCGTTGGTTTGGTCGGGCAAAGCGTCCGCGGGCCTGCCCCGGCTGCTCGCGGGCGACGAGCGAGTTCCACTTAGCAATGGCCTTGCCAGCGGGAGGCGACGCGGTTTTTGCCAATGCCAGCAGGCCTTTCGCGAGGGATTTGACCGAAGGCGGCGGTTGAGATGGCCGACCGTCCCCGCGCCCAAGCGCGGCCTTCGCGCATCACGCACGAAAAGCACGCAATCCTTCCTGCTCGTAATCCTGATCCTAATCCTGCTCTTCGGAGCCTAGGGGAGGAGCAGGATTAGGATCAGGATTACGAGCACGAGGGAAAGGCGAAGTTCCCCGTTTCCTCCAAACCCCGCGCGCACTACCGTTCGCCCCGTGTCGGCTCCCGGCTACAGTCTCGTCACCCTCGCCAATGGCGTCCGCAGCGTCCGCTCCCACGCGGAGGCGGAGACGTTCCATCCCGTCATCGGCCCGGAGGCGGAGGCGGAGGCGCTCTACGTGCGGCAACTCCGGCTGCGCGAGCGGCTGGCCGCGCACACGGGTGAGTTCGTCATCTGGGACGTGGGCCTGGGGGCGGCGGCCAATGCGCTGACTGTCCTGCGCGCCACGCGCGACCTGCCGTGCCGCGTGCGGCTGATCAGTTTCGATCACACCTTGGAACCGCTACGGTTCGCGCTTCAGCACGGGGAGGAACTCGGTTACTTCGGCGGGTATGAGCAACTCGTTGCCGAGCTGCTTGCCGAGCGCAAGACCGAGCAAACCATCGGCCCACAACGCGTCTCGTGGAACGTGCACGTCGGCGACTTCCCGACTTGGCTTGGTTTGGCTGATTTCAAGAGCGCCAGTTCCGGCCCAACGCTGACTGCGTCTCCACCTCTCCCAGCGGGAGAGGGCCGGGGTGAGGGAGAAAGTGTTGGCAACTCCACCGCGCCTGTCCCTGCCCCGCACGCCATCCTCTTCGACGCCTTCTCCCCCGCCAAGAACCCCGAGATGTGGACGCTCCCGATCTTCACCAGCCTCTTCCGCCGCCTCGACCCCGCGCGCCCTTGCGCCATGCCCACCTACTCGCGCGCGACGCTGCTGCGCGTGACCTGGCTGCTCGCAGGCTTCCTCGTCGGCGTCGGCCACGCGACAGGCGAGAAGGATGAAACCACGCTCGCCGCAAACACCCTTGCGCTGCTCGACGAGCCGCTCGACCGCAAGTGGCTCGAACGCGCCCGCCGCTCCACCAGTGCCGAGCCGCTCCACGAGCCGAAGTATCGCCAAGCCCCGCTCACCGCCGAGACGTGGGAGCGGTTGCAGGCGCACCCGCAATTCCAGTGAGCACGCACGAGCCGCTCATCCGTAAGGGGGACACTCCTGTCCCCCAGCCCATCGCCACGACCGCGCCGCGTCACAGCGGACAAGAGTGTCCGCCCCACGACCGCCCCGCGCTCCCCTTGCCGCCGCACTCCACATGGCTCGCCCTCGCCCCGATGCAGGACGTGACAGACCGCGCGTTTATGACGCTCATGTCGCGCTATGGCGGCCCGGACGTTTACTGGACCGAGTATCTTCGCGTCCACACCGTCTCGACGCCGGAGAAGTGGATTGTTCAGTCCATCAAGGAAAACACCACCGACCGGCCCATCATCGCGCAGATGATCGGTAACGACATTCCAGCGCTCATCCGCACGGCGAAGTTCCTCCAGACGCTGCCGGTTGCCGCGATTGACCTGAACCTCGGCTGTCCCGCACCCATTGTGTATCGCAAGTGCGCCGGCGGCGGCCTGCTGCGCGAGCCAAAGCGAGTGGACGCCATCCTCGGCGCGCTGCGCGAGGCGGTGACGATTCCCTTCACGGTCAAGACGCGGCTCGGCTTCGACTCGCCGGCGGTCTTCGACGAGTTGCTGCCCATCTTCGCGCGGCACTCGCTGGACCTGCTCACCGTCCACGCGCGCACGGTGCTGGAGATGTATCGCAGCGAGGTTCACTACGACTTCATCGCGCGCGCGGTCGCGGCGATGCGGTGTCCCGTGATGGCGAACGGAAACGTGTATTCCGCTGCGAAGGCCGCCGAGGTGCTGCGCCTCACCGGCGCACGCGGCCTGATGATCGGTCGCGGCGCGATTCGCAACCCGTGGCTCTTCACTCAAATTCGCCAGCACCAGCGCGGCGAGCCGCTCTTCGTCCCGCGCGGGCGCGACGTGCTCGGCTACATCCGCGCGCTCTACGAGGCGGTCACCACGCCCGGCATCCGCGAGTCGTCGCAGGTGCAGAAGATGAAGAAGTATCTGAACTACCTCGGCCTCGCCGTGGACGCAGAAGGCCAGTTCCTTCACCAAATCCGCCGCGTCAGCACGCGCGAGGATTTCTTCCGCATCTGCGGGGAATTCCTCGACCACGACCGCCCGATGTCGCTGGAGCCGTATCAACTCGCGCTCAAGGAAACGGACTTGCTGGCGGGCGAGCACCTTTAGCCGCCCGAGTTTTGGCAGGGGAATGGAGGCAAAGGAATATGCTCATCGGAATTCATTCCCCTGCTCCCATTCCCATGCCAGTGCTTCGTGAACACCGGCTTCGGCATTGGCAAACGTCCGCGCCCTGCCTAGCTTTTGGCCATGTCTTTGAACCGCCGCCGTTTCTTTACTGGGTCGGGTCTGCTCGCCGCCACTTCGCTGGCCGCGCCCGCCGTCATCCGGGCCGCCGAGCCTGGCAACGCCAAGCCCGGCCAGAAGCCCAGCCACATCATTCACCTCGTCGCCGACGGCATGGCGATGGCCACGCTCTCGATGGCCGACCACCTCTCGCGCGCCGTGCGCGGGCGGGGCCTCTCGTGGATAAACCTCTACAACCAGCCCGGCACCGTCGGCTCGTTCATGGATGTGCGTTCGCTGAACTCCGTTGTGACCGACTCCTCTGCGTCATCGTGCGCCTGGGGCAGCGGCTCGCGCATCGTCAACGGCACGGTGAACATCCTTCCCGACGGCACGATCCTGACGCCGCTCTACACTCTCTTCGGCCAGCAGGGCTGGAAGCGCGCGCTCGTCACGACCACCGAGATCACGCACGCCACGCCCGCTGGCTTCGCGGCCAGCGGCCTCAAGCGCGAGGCTGCGGAGAGCATCGCCGTGCAATACATGGAGCGCGGCATCGAGGTCCTTCTCGGGGGCGGGCAGAAGTATTTCGACCCCGCCAAGCGCAAGGACAAGCGCGACCTCGTGCCGGACTACAAGACGGCCGGCTATCAGGTCTTCAAGACCGCCAAGGACTTCGCCGCTGCGAAGAACGATGGCAAGTGGCTCGGCATTTTCTCCAACAGCCACCTGCCCTTCACCGTGGACTGGCGCAATGACGCGAAGCTCAAGGAGTCCGTCCCGCACCTCGCCGACCTGACGCGCAAGGCGCTCGCGAAGCTGGAGAACGAAAACCATTTCATCATGCAGGTCGAGGGCGGGCGCGTTGACCACGGCGCGCACATGTGCGACGCGGTCGCCGCGCTCTACGACCAGATCGCCTTCGACGAGGCGATTGACGCGTGCCTCGACTTCCGGAAGCGCCACCCGGACACGCTCATTGTCATCACCACCGACCACACGACGGGCAACCCTGGCCTCAACGGCCTCGGCACCAACTACGGCTTCAGCTCCGCGATCTTCACCAACGTCCAGCGCGTGAAGAAGTCGTTCAGTGAAATCCTCAAGCAGCTCAACGTCCCCGGCCCCGACACGGCCCCGCTCGCGAAGGGCGCGGTGGCGCCGCCGGTCCAGCAAGACTTGAAGATCATCGCCGACGTGCTGGGCGAGGCGACCGACTATCAGGTCTCGCCGGAAAAGGCCGCTGTGCTCGCGCCGTATCTGGCGCGCAAGGGCAAGGCGCAGTTCACCCTGATGAACAGCGCCGTCGCGCAACTCGGCCAGCTTATGGGCAACCACCTCGGCATCGGCTGGACGGGCACGGCGCACTGCTCGGACTTCGTGCCGCTGGTCGCGAGCGGACCGGGCGCAGAGCGCTTCCGCGGTTTTATCCAGAACACCGATGTGTTCCGTCACTACACGCAACTCGCCGGCATTGACTTCAAGAACCCGTCCGTGCCCATCCGGGAGAACCTCAAGGTCGGTCCCGATCTGGACAAGGAGCTGCAAAAGGAGCGGGAGAAGGAGGCGAAGGAGAAGTCTGCGGCGCTGTGGGAGCGGCAGCATTGGGTGGCAGCATAAAGGCAGCAAGAATGCGACACGCGCTCATCGCTCTTGGCATGGCCGGACTACTCGTTGCATGTGGTGGCGAGTATCGGGATGACCCGCAGAACTTTCTCCGGGCGCTGAACGTCTCCAAACCCGCAGACGTGGAGCACGTTCACAGCCATTACTGGCAGTCTGCGCACTTTACCGACGAGCACTGCTACTATCTGGAATTGATGCCAAAGCAGGGTTCGAATCTGCTCCAGACTTTGGTCGAGAGCGGCCAGCGGAACTATCAGTCTGATGCACCATTGGCCACCAACAGCGTCTCCGACATTCCGCCAAAGCTAGTTCTTGAACGTCCCGTCTGGTTCGCGCCAAAGCCGCTCGCCGAATACGACACGCTCGTCTCGACCAACGACTTCGTTCGGTTTGGCATTCTCCGTGACCGGAAGGACGGACGCATCTTCGTCTATGGACAGCGCCTGTAAATCTGGGGCATTTTCCGCGCCCGACCGCCGTTGACCATGCAGGCCTTCTTCGACTTCGAGTTCTGGTTCGACCACCCGCTGACGTGGTTCTACCCGGTATTCATGGTGTGGATGCTCGTGGACGCGGCGCGGCGGGGCGAGTGGGTGTGGTTTGCGTTCATGATCGTGTTTCCCGTCAACCCGATCCTCTATTTCTTCCTGGTCTATCGCTCCTCCGCTTCATTCGGCTCCACCGGTTTCGAGCTGCCCGGTCAGCACAAGCGCGAGCGTATCGCGGAGCTGGAGAAGCAAATCCACCTGCTCGACAAGGCGCACCATCACTTCGAGCTGGCTGACATCCAGTTCCAGCGCGGCAAGTTCAAGCTGGCCGAGGAATCCTACCTGCGCGCCCTCGAACGCGAGCCTGACGACATTGATGCCCGCGCCCACTACGGCCAATGCCTGCTACGGCTGAATCGTGCGGCCGAGGCGCGGCCTTGGCTCGAAGCCGTCTGCTTCGAGAATCCCAAGCACGACTATGGCTATTCGCTCATGGCCCTGGCCGAGGCCCGCACCGCGCGCGGCGACACGGACGGCGCGATCGCCATCTGGGAACAGGTCGTGGGCCAGCACTCCTACGCGCGCGCCCGGACGCAATTCGCGGAACTGCTCGCCGCCAAGGGCCAGGCCCCGCGCGCCCGTCAACTCGCAGAGGAAGTCATCGCCGAGGACAAGCACACGCCGGAATACCAGCGCCGGCAGGAGAAGCCGTGGGTCTCGCGCGCGAAGAAGCTCCTCGCTCGGGTGGAGAAAGCGTGAGGGTTGATCGCTCCGAGTCTGAGCCAACGATTCAGCCTGCCTCAAAAGTCAGCGCTCCGAAGGAGCATCACAAACCAGCCCGGGGCAACGCCCTGGGAGGGTCAGCCCCAAGCGGCAAGCCCTGAAGGGGCGATACAAGGTGTTCCGCCCTTTCAGTGCGGCAATCTTTCGCCGGCCACCACCCAGGGTGTTGCCCTGGGCTGGTATGTTGCAGGCTTTCAGCCTGAGGACGGTGAAACTCAGCCTGAACTGTCTTGCACTCCCGCTTGAGTTGCCGACTCTTCTGGCGTGCATCGCTTCCACGTCCCGCCCGGCACCGCGAATGGCGCGGAGGTCACGCTCTCGCCAGAGGAATCTCATCACGCTTTCCGCGTCTTGCGGCTCGCGCCCGGTGATGCCGTGACGTTGCTCGACGGGGCGGGCGTCGAGGCACGCGGTTCCGTCATCGTCGCCGACAAGCGCGCGGTGCGCGTCGGCGTGCGCGAGCGCATCGTCCACCCGCCATTGACCTGCGCGGTGACGCTCCTCCAAGCGCTGCCCAAGGGCCGGCTCATGGATAGCATCGTCGAGAAGGCCACTGAGTTGGGCGCGTCGCGCATTGTCCCGCTGCTCACCGAGCACACCGTCTCTCGCCCCGACGAGGACCACGCCGCAAGCAAGCTGGAGAAGTGGCGCACCACCGCACTCGAAGCCGTGAAGCAATGCGGCAACCCATGGCTCCCGCGCGTGGAAACGCCCATGACCTTCGCGGACGTCCTCCGCCGCAACGAGCGCTTCGACCTCGCCCTCGTTGCCTCGCTGCATCCTGGCACGCGTCCGATGCGCGCGGTCTTCGCGGGGTTTCAGGCGCGGGAAGGCCGTCGGCCCGCGAGTGTCGCCGTGTGGGTCGGGCCGGAAGGAGATTTCACGCCGGAGGAAATCGCGGCGCTCGTGGAAAGTGGCGTGCAGCCCGTCACGCTCGGAAGACTCGTCCTCCGCTGCGACACGGCGGCTGTGACCACGCTGGCGCTGGCGTTGCACGAGGCGGCTGGCTGACGGAGCGCAGTTCTGTAGCGACGGTCTGTGACCGTCGAGTTTGGCCAAGTCCTGGCGCTCCGGTCGGCGCTCACAGAGCACTGCTACAGTTAGGAGTTACTCCTGAATCCGCGAGATGCGGCCGCCGAGGTGCTTGAGCTTGGCGTCAATCTTCTCGTAGCCGCGGTCGAGGTGGTAGATGCGGTTGACCTGCGTGGTGCCTTTCGCGGCGAGGCCGGCGAGCACGAGCGCGGCGCTGGCGCGGAGGTCGCTGGCCATCACGGGCGCGCCGCTAAGGCGCTTGCCGCCCTTCACAATCGCGCTCGGTCCCTCGATGGAAATGTCCGCGCCGAGCCGGCCCAGTTCCGCGACGTGGCCGAAGCGGCTCTCGAAGATGCGCTCGGTGATGATGCTGATGCCGGGCGTGAGGCACATGAGCGCCATCATCTGCGCCTGCACGTCCGTCGGGAATCCTGCGTAAGGCAGCGTGGTGACGTCCACGGGCGCGAGCTTGCCGCCACGCTTCACGAGCAACGCCGCACCGCGCCGCTCGATCTTCACGCCCGCCTCGCGCAGCTTGTCTATCACGGCGTTCAAGTGCTCTGCCTTTGCACGATGGATGGTGATTTCACCGTGCGTCATCGCGGCGGCGATGGCGAAGGTCGCGGCCTCGATGCGGTCGGGGATGACCTCGTGCTCCGCGCCGTGCAGCTCCTTCACGCCGGTGATGGTGAGTGTGGGGCTGCCCGCGCCCTGGATCTTCGCGCCCATCGCATTGAGGAACTGCGCGAGGTCGCTGACCTCCGGCTCGCACGCGGCGCTCTCGATGATGGTCACGCCTTCGGCGAGCACGGCGGCACTCATGATGTTCGCGGTGCCGAGCACCGTCGGGCCAGCGCGGCCGCCGAGGAAGATTTCCGTGCCTGTGAGACGCGGGGCCTTGGCGCGGACGTAGCCCTCCTCGATGACGATCTTCGCACCGAGCGCGCGGAGTCCCTTCAAGTGGAGGTCAATGGGCCGCGTGCCGATGACGCAGCCGCCGGGCTGGGAGACATCGGCCTTGCGCAAGCGTCCGAGCAGCGGGCCGAGGATGCAGATGGAGCCGCGCATCTTGCGGATGAGGTCGTAGTCGCCGTGGCCTTTGATCCGGTGCGCCTGCACGGTGAGCGTGTCGCCCTCGAACTTCACTGCGCAGCCGAGCGACTCGAGGATGCGCCCCATGAACTTCACGTCGCTCAAGTCTGGCACGTTGCGGATCACGCACGGCTCGGCGGTGAGGAGCGTGGCGGCCATGATGGGGAGCACGGCGTTCTTCGCGCCGCTGATCTGCACGTCCCCGTGTAGGGGAACGCCGCCTTTGATGAGGAGACTGTCCATGATGAGGAAACGGTGTCGGTGCGCACGGCGCGGACTTTTTGCCACGCTGTAAAGCTCGTGCCGATGACGCCAGCGGAGTGAAGCGGGGGCAAACTATTTCTGAGGAGCGCCCAAAGATTCAGGGAAGACAAAGCTTGGGAAGCAGGGAGAGGAGCAGGATTAGGATCAGGATTACGAGCACGAGTGCGCTCCGCCTTTCCTGCTCGTAATCCTGATCCTGCTCTTTCCATCAGCGCGCCCTACCTGGTGTGGGACTCGATGCGCTTGCAAAACTCCCGGCACTCGGCGGCGATGTCCGGCGCGTTCAGGATTGCGGAGACGACACAGATGCGCCGCGCACCGGCGGCGAGGACGGAGTCGAGGGTGTCCATGTTGATGCCGCCGATGGCAAACCACGGGATCGTCACGTTTGCGGCGGCCCAGCGGACGTAGTCGAGTGTGACCGCCGCGCGACCGGGCTTCGTGCCGGTGGGGAAGACGGGGCCGATGGCGAGGTAGTTGGGTGCTGCGCGAAGGGCGCGCTGGGCTTGGTCGGGCGCATGCGTGCTCAGGCCGAGCTTCATCTGAGGCGGACATCCGGTGACTTGCGGGGCCGTGCGAAAACCAGCGTCGAAGAAATCTTCCTGGCCCAGATGACAGCAGGCCGCCCCGAGCGCGAGCGCGAGCTTGGGGTGGTCATTCAGCACGAACCACACGCCAGCCCCTTCGCACACAGGTTGGACTGCCTCGGCCAGCCGACGCGTTTCCTCCAAGGTCTGGCCTTTCGCGCGGAGTTGGACGATGTCAGAGCCGCCGTCGCAGAGTTGCCGCGCCAGCTCCGCCGGGTCGCGACCGTGCAGGTAGGCTGTGTCCACAAACGTGTAGAGGCGGGCGTCGGAGAGCGGTTTCAACACGGCGGCAGCGTATGGGAAACGCCGCGCCGGGCCAAGCCGACTTCGCGCGGGCAAACTCTCCTCGCCACGGGAGACGCGGTGGCTACCATCTGCCCAACCACCATAAACCACGGCAACGTCTCCAAGGAAATCGCCCGCGGCCTGCTCGCACTGCAAGCCCGCATCAAGGCCGCCAAGATCCCGCCCTCCATGCTCGACGAGACCCTGAACATCGCGACTTGGAACATCCGCGAGTTCGGCAGGAAACGCCGGCTGGAGGCGTCGCTTCACTACGTCGCCGAGATCCTCGGCCAGTTCGATCGCATCACTGTGGTCGAGCTGCGGGACAACCTGGAGGACATGGCGCGCGTGATGCAGATCCTCGGGCCTTACTGGCGGCTGATTTACAACGACTGCATCGCGGACCCCGGCGGCAACCCGGAGCGCGTGGGCTTCCTCTACGACAAGCGCGTGCGCCCTACGCGGCTTCGTTTCGAGCGGGGAACTTTGACTTTGTCGCTGTCGGCCTGCACGTGCGATGGGGTGACGGCGTGGCTGCGCGGCGCGGGGAGATACAGCTCTTCGCCGACTGGCTGGCCGAGCGGCACGAGGACCAGTTCGGCGAGGACAAGGACATCATCGTGATGGGCGACTTCAACATCCCGAAGCTCGACGACAGTCTTTTCCAAGCGTTCACCAGCCGTGGCTTGCGAATCCCGCCCGCACTGCGGCGGCTCACGGCTGGCGCGCAAGTCATCGGCGGCACGAACCTCAGTGGGGACGCGCGCTACGACCAGATCGCGCACTACGCAAAGGACCCGGATCGCTTTGCGCGGCTGGGCGGGACGGTGGATTTCTTCGGCGGCGGCAAGGCGATCAAGGAGCTGTATCCCAAGGGAATGACGGAAGACGCGTTCACCTACCAGATGTCCGACCATCTGCCGCTGTGAATCCAGGTCAACACGGACAACGACGCGCAGCAGCTCCGGCAGATCATCCAAGGGTAGCTGTAGCGGCGGTCTGTGACCGCCGAGCGTTGGATGAGACTCACGGTTCGTTCGGCGCTCAGAGAGCGCGGCTACAGTTCGCCATTGGGCTGCTCGCGGCAGGCGTGGCATTGACGCTCACGGGAAAAATCCCCACCTTCCTCCCGCGTCAGCCTATGCACCAAACCTTTCTCCTCCTCGCGCTTCTGGTCGCCACCGTCTCCGCCTCCGCGCAGGGCGATGGCAAGACCGGCTTGCTCGGCCAGTATTTCAAGAACATGACCCTGACCGGCCCGCCCGCGCTCAAGCGCGTGGATGCGCAAGTGAACTTCGACTGGGCTGAGGCGCCGGCGGAGGGATTCCCGGGCGACCAGTTCGGCGTGCGCTGGAGCGGCACGGTGCAATCGCCTGCGACAGGGAAGTTCACCTTCATCACCGAGTCCGACGACGGGGTGCGGCTGTGGGTGGACGGCAAGCTGGTGATTGACAACTGGACCGACCACGCGCCGGCCGAGGACAAAAGCCCGGAGTTCATGATGCAGGACGGCAAGCGCTACGAGATCATCATGGAGTTCTTCGAGAACGGCGGCGGCGCGGCGGCGAAGCTGATGTGGAGCGGCCCCTCGACGATGAAGCAGCTCATCCCGAGCTTCCGCCTCACACCCAAGGAACTCGCGCCGCCCGGCGAGCTCGACGTGGCGAAGCTGCCGCCGGACACGCGCAGTCTGGTGGGCCATTACTTCAAGGGCCGTGACTTCAGCGGTAAGCCGGTGTTGCGGCTCGACAAGGAAATCGACTTCGACTGGGGCGAGGGCGGTCCTGGCTTGCGCGGTGGTGACAGCGAGGATTTCTGCGCGCGCTGGACGGGGTTGGTGAAGGCAGAGAAGTCCGGCACCTACTCGTTCATCACCGAGACCGACGACGGCGTGCGGCTGTGGGTGAACGGACAGAAGCTCGTGGACCAGTGGGTGGATCAGGGCGCGACCGAGCACAAGGGCGAGATCAAGATCGAGGCTGGGAGGAGCTACGACCTTGTCATGGAGTATTACGAGAACAGCGGCTTCGCCTCGGCGAAACTCTCGTGGAGCGTGGACGGAGCGGAGAAGAAAATCATCCCGTCGTCCGCGCTCACGCCGAAGGTCATCACGGACAAGGGGCAGAAACGGTGATTGAGCTTCTCCCTCTTCCTCATCGGGGGAGAGGGCTGGGGTGAGGGAGAAAGTGTCCAGCCGCCAGCCGAGTGATTATGCCAGCCTCCATCCGTGGTTGGTATTAGTGGAGATTCACCAGCGCCTTCTTGCCGAATTGCTCGGCGGTAAGTTTGCCCTTGGCGAAGTCCTCGCAGTCGGACTTTTTCGCGCGGACGGTGAGCGTGCCGGAGCGAGGGGCGCTGCCGCCTTCACTGCGGTTGACGAAGGTCTCCGTGCGGGGCGGGCCACCACCGGAGCTGCTGCTGGTCGTGGTGCGCATCTCGACGGCGACCTCCATCGGGCCGCCGCCACCGCCGCTGCCGCCCTGCACGACGACGGTCAGGTAATCGTCGGCCTTGAGAGCGCGGATGTTGCCGGCCTGCTTGAAGGCTTCGAGGATGGACTTCTTCAGCTCCTCCACCTTCTTGGCGTCGTATTGCGGGCCCTCGAAATGGCCACCTGAAGGCCCCATGCCCATGCCTGCCATTCCCCCGAAGCCGCTCATGTCACCGCCGCCACTGCGTCCACCGCCACCACCGCTGCCTCCGCCAAAGCCGCCGCTGCTGCCAGAGGGGCCGAACATCTCGCGGCGTGTCCGTTCCCACGGCGAGTCCGTCGGGCGATCCTGCTTCTTCTCTATGGCACGGGCGGGCGGAGCTGTGAGCGGCATGCGCACGGTGAACGTGAACACCGCACCATAGCCCTCGAGCAGAATCACGGAAGGCCCGCGTCCGTCGAGGCGCGTGAGAGCGATGCCCATCGCGTTGGGCAGCCCGTCCGGGCCGGCCTCGCGCTCAATTTCCTTTTCGAGCAGTCGCGCCATGATGCCGAGGTCTTCCTCCACAGTGGCAAGTTCCTTCCCGTCGAGCGGCTTGCTGGTGACGACGACGGGGCGCTGCGTGCGCCCGCGCGAGTCCAGACGAACGACGCGGTTCGGGCCGCCGCTGCCGGTTGAGAAGGACGACCCGGCACCTCCGCCTGTGATGAACGACTCGCGGCGCTCCCCGGACGGCGGACCACCGGGCGAGCCAGGCGGACGCTGCGGGTTTCGGTCGCGGTTGTCGTCGGGCCGTGCCTGGGCGAAGAAGTTGGCGCTCTCGCGCGGCGGTGGCGGCGCAGCGTCTTGCGCACGGGCCGCTGCCAATGAGGTGAGGAGGGTGAGGGCCAAGAGTGTGTGTTTCATGTTGAGTCTGGTTTGGTTGGTGGAAATCAGGGTTTGACCGGCTCAGTGAACGAGGCGAGCTGCACGATTTGCTGCTGGGCGGTTTGCAGTTCGTCCTCGGTGTTGACCGCGAGCGTCTCCAGCGCGCGGCGGAGGGAGGCGTAGTCTTCAGTGCGCTGCGTCTGCATGGTCTGGAGAATCTCCGTCACGGCGCGGCGGTCCTCGGCGAGCCTCGCGTCCATGGCGGCGTAGAGTTTTTGCAGCTCGGGAGCCAGCGCGGCGCTTAAGGCGGCGGCGGCGTCCGGCGCGGGCGCGGAGAGGCGTCCGCCAAGAAAGCCCAGGCCCACGACGAGGCACGCGGCGAGCGCCCACTTGAAGAACTGCGCGAAGTCCACCGGCTCGCGCTCGAACTCCTGCTGCGGCTCCGGCGCGGGGAGTTTCCAGGCATCCATCTGCTCCATGGTGTCGCACCACTCGGTGGCGAGCTTGTGGCACTCGGCGCATTGGCCGAGGTGCGCGGCGACTTCGGAGTGACGCTGAGGGGGCAGCTCGTCGTAGAGCTTCGCGACGATTTCCTCGCGGGTCGGGTGGTTTGCGTGATTCGCGTTGTTCATAAGCGGCCTTTCGTTTGCGGACGTGGTTGCCATGCGGCTGGCGTGGTGGGAACTGAGGGAGTGTCGTTCAAGGCGGGCTGCATGAGGCGTGTGAGCTGGCTCAGGCCTTCGACCATGCGGGACTTCACGGTGCCTTCCGGCACGCCGAGCACGTCGGCGATCTCGCGGAACTTGAGTCCCTCGTAATGCCGCAGGACGAGGACGGTGCGGAAGGGTTCGGTCACGCGTTGCAGCGCGGCGCGCACCTGGTCGGCGCGCTCCTCCGCCTCCAGTTCGTCGTGCGGCGTGGGCTGGAAGACGGTGATGTGCGCAAGGTGTTCGCCGTCCTCACCGGTCTCCAGCGGCACCTCGCCGTGGCGGGTGCGACGGCGGTTTTCGTCGTGGCAGAGGTTGATGGCGATGCGCCAGAGGTAGGTGGAGAGCTTGGCCGTGGGCTGCCACTCGCGGCGGCGCGCGCAGAGGCGGGAGAACGTCTCCTGCGTGAGGTCCTCGGCGCGATGCAGGTCGGCGGTCATGCGCATGCAGAGGTTTCGGATTGGCCCTTGCCAACGGTGGACGATCAGGGCAAACGCCTCGGGGTCGGCGGTCGTCTGGAAGACCGACATGGTCTGCTCGTCGGTCGCAGCCGACGCTGGGGAGAAGAGCGGCATGGTCAGCGGTGCGCGGCGGACGCGGGGTTTGTCTGGTGGCAGAGCACGGGTTTCAGGCGTTCGACTCGCGCGGTGCGCGGGCCGTTCAAGGAGTAGAACGCCGGGCGCGGCGGTTTCGTTCGGACAATCCCGCTCCAAGCTGTTCCAAAAAGCAGTTGCACGACTCCGGTCGCCCTGCTATCGACTCGACGGTCCCCTACAGTCAAACCAAAAAAAGCAACTCAATCGTTGGAGGAAAAACTATGAAACCATTGTTCAAAGCGCTCGTGATCACATCCCTCGCCGCAGCCGTCATGCTCGGCACGCCCACCACCTCGTCCGCACAGGACAAGGCCAAGGAGAAGGAGAAGGGCAAGGAGAAGGGCAAGGGCGACGAAAAGAAGAAGGAGGGCACGCTGCCGTTCAATGGCAAGGCCGTGGCCGTGGACAAGACCGCCAAGACGATCAAGCTGTCCGGTGAGAAGGCCCGGGTGGTGCAGGTCACGGCCACGACCAGAGTTCTCAAGGACGGCAAGCCCGCCTCATTTGATGACCTGAAGGACGGCGAGGATGTCTCCGGCGGCTACAAACTCAGCGCGGACGGCAAGATGGAAGCCACGGTGCTCAACATCGGCAAGCCGCCGGCCAAGACCGAGAAGAAGAAGGAAGAAAAGAAGTAGCCACTTCCCGCAAACCAATCACGGGCAGGCTGGTGACAGCCTGCCTTTTTTATTTCCCACAAGCTAAACCTTCAATCCGTAGTGCCGCAGCGCGTTGGCGGACCAGAGCTTGCGCTGCTGCTCTGCCGGGCGGCTCGCGATGATCTGGCACAGCATCGTCACCCATTGCTGATAGGTCGCGCCGAGCAGGCAGACCGGCCAGTCTCCGCCGAAGACCACGCGGTCGGGGCCGAAGGCATCGAGGCAGTGGTTGACCGCAGGGGCGAGGTCCTCCGCGCCGCCTCCAGGCGTGAGGCTCGCGGCGATGCCGGAAATTTTGCCGATGACGTTCGGGCGTTTTGCGAGCGCGTCAATCGAGCGCTTCCACTGGTCTGCGGTGTGGCGCGGTTTCTCCTCGCCAGGCCGTGAGGCGCGGAAGCACTTGAGGTCGGGATTGCCGCAGTGGTCGAGGACGAAGCGCGTGCCGGGGCAGGTTTCGGTCAGCTTCACAGCGTCCTTCAACTCGGGCGCCCTCATGCAGAGGTCGAAGGTCCTGCCCGCCTCGCCGAGCAAACGCACGCCGCGCACGAACTCGGGCTTCAGGCAGTAGCCCGCCGGAGTCGCGGGTGAATGCAGCACGCGGCGCACGCCCTTGAAGCGTGGGTTGGCACTGAAGCGTTTCACGTAATCAGCGAAGCCCGGCGCGTCCGGCCGGCCACCGATGACCGCCGCACGCGTGGGAGTCTGCCCGGCCGTGGCGAGGCCCAGCACAAACTCCGCCTCGGCGACGAGTCCGGCTTCCGCCACGTCCACTTCCATGTAGATGGCGCGCACGTTCAAGCCCGCGGTGGCAGCGCGGTATTCCTCCGTCCGGTAGCTCTTGCGCAACACCGCCGGCGCGTCGCCGAGCCAGGGGAGTTTCTGGCTGGCCAGATCCCAAAGGTGCTGGTGCGTGTCAATGATGAGCGCGTCCGGAGCCGTGGGAACGGTGGCGCATCCGGTGGTCGCGACGGCGACGACGCTGGCGTGTTGCAGAAACTGGCGGCGGGTCAAGTGCATGGCGGGAGCCTGTGCGAAACGGAAGACAGCCGCCAGCCGATTTCCCGCCGTTGCATGGCTTCGGCCTGAAAAAAGGCGTGCAATGGCGGTGCCGTCTGCCTAGGCTCGCCCCGATGTTCCCGATAGCGGACACGAAAAGTCCGGCGGCAGTCCAGGCTGCCGTTGCCGCGATACAGAGCGAAATGTTCAGCAAGGGGGAACGGGACTCCGTCGCCAGATTTTTCGGCTGGGCCGTGGATGCATTTGAGGGACGCTACCGGGACTACCAGCAGATTGACGCGCTCTACCACGACCTCGAGCACACGTTGCAAGGCACGCTCTGCTACGCGCAAATCCTCCGGGGCCGCCAGCGCGCCGGGGCGACGCCAGTCGTGCCGCAGCGGATGTTTGAACTCGGCCTGCTCGCCATCCTCCTCCACGACACCGGCTACCTGAAGGTGCGCGGCGACAACGAGGGAACCGGCGCGAAATACACCCTCATCCACGTCAGCCGCAGCGCGAACTTTGCCCAGCAGCTTCTCGCCGAGAAGGGTTTCTCCACCGAGGACGCCGGCATCGTCATGCGCATGATCCGCTGCACGGGTGTCAACGTGAAGATCGAGGCGATCCCGTTCCAAGGCGAGGTCGAGCGCACCGTCAGCTTCTGCATCGGCTCGGCGGACTTGGTGGGCCAGATGGCGGCCGATGACTACGTGGACAAGCTGCCCATCCTCTTCGGCGAGTTTGCCGAGTCGGCGGGCTACAGCGGCACCAAGATGATGTTTGAGAGCGCCGGCCACCTCATGAAGGCGACGCCGATGTTCTGGGAGAAATACGTGCGGCCCAAGCTCGAGAAGGATTTCCAAGGCGTCGATCGCTTCCTCAACGAGCCGTATCCCGACGGAACAAGCGCCTACCTCGCGCACGTCGAGTCGAATGTCGAGCGCACGCGCCGGATGTTTGCGGAGCCGGTGGTGGTCGTGGCGAAGTAGGAGACGACGTGAGGAGTCTCTAACTTTTTCTCCACGTTCCGGCTTTCGCAGTTGAAGTGAGACTCCTCACGTCGTCTCCTACGAGGGTTGGTTTTTCCTTCTCCCCCTCGCTCCCAGCCCGTTGAATCCACGGCGTGTCTCGCGACTACCAACTCAACCGCTTCTCCACGCCCGTCGAGCTGCGGATTGACTACGCGCGCGAGCTGAACGCCCAGCAATACGCCGCCGTCACCGCCGAGGACGGCCCCGCCCTCGTCATCGCCGGTGCGGGCGCGGGCAAGACCCGCACGCTCACCTACCGCGTCGCCTGGCTCATCGAGCACGGCACGCCGCCCGACCGCATCCTGCTACTCACCTTCACGAACAAGGCCGCGAAGGAGATGATGCGCCGTGTCTCCGACCTGTTGGGCAACGACGTTTCCAACCTCTGGGGTGGCACCTTTCACTCCGTCGGCAACCGCATCCTCCGCAAGCACGCCGCCGTGCTCGGCTGGCGGCCCGACTTCACCATCCTCGACCGCGAGGACGCCAAGGACCTCCTCCAAGCCTGCGTGGACGAGTCGGGCATCGACGTGAAGGAGACGCGTTTCCCGAAGCCCGACGTGCTCGGCGACATCTTCTCGATGGCGCTGAACACGGGCCGCTCCATCGCCGAGACGCTGGCGCAGGACTACGACCACTTCGCGCCGCTGGTCGGCAAGATTGAGGACATCGCCGCCCGCTACCGCGCGCGCAAGCAAGCCACCAACGGCATGGATTTCGACGACCTGCTCACGCAATGGCTCGCCGTCCTGCGCGACTTCCCCGACCTGCGCGACTTCTACCAGCGCCGCTTCCAGTTCATCCTCGTGGACGAGTATCAGGACACGAACTCGCTGCAGGGCGAACTCATTGACCGCCTCGCCGCCGTCCACAAGAACGTGATGGTCGTGGGCGACGACGCGCAAAGCATCTACGCTTGGCGCGGGGCCAACTTCAAAAACATCCTCGAGTTTCCCCAGCGCTACTGCGGCTGCCAGACCTTCAAGATTGAGGTCAACTACCGGAGCACGCCGGAGATTCTTGCCTTCGCCAACGCCGCCATCGCGCCGAACATTCACCAGTTCCAGAAAGCCCTCGCCCCCGCGCGCCCGTCCGGCATGAAGCCCGTCGTCACCGCCTGCATGGACGCGGGCGAGCAAGCCTCCTTCGTCGCCCAGCGCGCGCTGGAGCTGCGTGATGAAGGCATCCCGCTTGCCGAGATGGCCGTGCTCTACCGTTCGCACTTCCACGCGCTTGAGCTGCAGTTCGAGCTGACCCGGCGCAACATCCCCTTCAGCATCACTAGTGGCATTCGCTTCTTCGAGCAGGCCCATGTGAAGGACGTGGCCGCCTACCTGAAGCTCGTCCACAACCCGCACGATGAAATAAGCTTCAAGCGGCTGGCGCGCATGATGCCGGGCGTGGGCGGCAAGAGCGCGGACAAGTTGTGGCAGAAGTTCAATGGCGAATGGCGAATGGCGAATGGCGAATCGGTGACGGCCGACGGCTCACGCGCCATTCACCATTCGCCATTCGCCATTTCCTCCCTCGCTGCTTCCCTCGCCCGCTGTGCCGCCGCCGTGCCGAAGAAGACAACCGTCGCCTGGGCGCAGTTCACCGCCACCATCGCGCAGCTTTGCGCGCCGGAACTGCGCGCCAAGACGGACGCCATGATTCGGCTCGTGTTGGAGGCGGGCTACGCGGATTACCTCAAGGCGACTTACACGAACTTCCGCAACCGGCTTGAAGACTTGGAGCAGCTCGCCGCCTTCTCGCGCCAGTTCCCGACCGTCGAGGACTTCCTCACCCAGCTCGCGCTGCTCACGAACGTCGAGGCCGAGGACGACAAGCCGCGCGAGGACGACCACGAGAAACTTCGCCTCTCGTCCATCCACCAGGCCAAGGGCCTCGAGTTCCGCGTCGTCTTCGTCATCATGCTCTGCGATGGACTCTTTCCTTCCTCGCGCTCGATGGATTCACCTGAGGGCGAGGAGGAAGAGCGCCGCCTCTTCTACGTGGCCGTCACGCGCGCGAAGGACGAACTCTACTTGAGCCACCCGCTCATGCGTTTCATCCAGGGCGGCGGCGATGCGATGCAGCAGCCCTCCCGGTTCCTCGCCGACATCCCCGTGGAGCTGCGCGAGGAATGGAACCTCCGCCCGCATGCGCCGGCGCCGGACTTCAGCGATATGGGCGAAACCAGCGAGCACAGCGAGGAATCGCCGTTCTGACGCGCCGCGAGCGCGGCGTTCACGCCGCAGAAAGCCAGTGCGGAGAAGCGCTTCGGCCGTTACTGAAAGCTCACGTGTTCCTGCGGCCTGAAGGCCGCAGCTCCAAAGAAGTTGTTGTCAGGCGGGGCTGGATATTTATTCTGCCACCATGAAGCTCAAACCCCGCAACCGCCCAACCGTCCTCCTCCCCCAACTGCTCGCGCTCCTGACCGCCGCGCCATTGCTTGCCGCGCCTGCCACGCCCGATGTGCAGCTCAAGCTGCTCCCCATCGGCGGCGCGGCGAAGATGGGCGGCTATATGCCGCAACGCCTCGCGCTCTCCGCAGAGAAACCCGAAGCCATCAAGAAACTTCCCGCCGACCTCGCCGCCCCGCTCTTCGGGACGCTCAAGTTCGGCGGAGCCGCAACCGCCGTCGCCGTGGTGCTGGACGAGCCCGAAGGCAAGCCCTCGCGCCTGTTCGTGGACGCCAACGCCAACGGTGACCTCACCGACGACGCCGCACCCGTCTGGAACTCGCGCCCCGTGAAAGGCAGTGATGGCAAGGAATACCAGCAGTTCTCCGGGAGCTCCAAGGTGCAGGTGTCGCTCGGGACGGAAAAGGCCGAACTGAACTTCCCGATGTATCGCTTCGACAAACGCGACCCGGCCCGCGCTGCATCCGCCGGCGTCTTGTTCTACTACTCCGACTACGCGCGCGAGGGCGAGGTCACGCTCGGCGCCAAGACTTACAAGGCGCTGCTCGCAGACCGCATGGCAACGGGCGACTTCCGTGGCAAGGAAGCAGAAGGCGGCTCCGGCGTGCAGTTGTTCATTGACTCGAATGAGGACGGCAAGCTCGACGCGCGCAGCGAGGCTTTCGACGTGCGCCAGCCCTTCAACATCGCCGGCCAGACCTACGAGATCGCCGGGCTGACGGCGGGCGGCGAGTCCTTCCGCATCCAGAAGTCCGTCAAGGTCGTCGCCGAAAAGAAGGCCGCACCGCGGCCCGTCCTGCTCGCCACCGGCAAACCCGCCACCGTCTTCAAGGCCAAGACCACCGAGGGCGTGGCGATTGATTTCCCCGCCAGCTTCAAGGGCAAGATCGTCCTGCTCGACTTCTGGGCGATCTGGTGCGGCCCGTGCATCGGTGAGCTGCCGAACCTCACGGCGGCCTACCAGAAGTTCCACGGCCAGGGCTTTGAGATTCTGGGCATCAGCCTCGACCGCGCGGGCGACGAGAAGAAGCTCGCCGACTTCACCAAGTCAAAGAACATGCCGTGGCCGCAGGTCTTCGACGGCAAGTATTGGCAGGCCGAGGTCGCCCAGACCTACGGCGTGCGCTCCATCCCCACCGCCTACCTCGTGGATGGCGACACCGGCATGGTCATCGCCAACACCGGCCTGCGCGGCGCGCAGTTGGAGAAGACCATCGCCGACGCGCTGGCGAAGAAGAGCGGGAAGTAAGCGGCAACCGGCTACAGGCCGACGCTTCGTCAGTTCACGAACGTCAGCTCGTTCGTCTCCAGCAGCACCTGCGCGAGTTTCTCCCACGGATAGAGCCGACGGGCGGCGATCGGGGCGACGAAGTCGCGCTGGGAGTTCCACTGCTTGCCCGTGGCCACGGGCGGAGTTTGCTTGGCGTCGAGTTCTCTGATGATGGCGGTCCAAGTAAAGGTGTCGTTCACGCCCCCCAACCTTCCTTCCACGACGAAGTCAATCGTGTCGCCCGCGTTCACCTTCACCCGGGGGACGACCATCGGCACCTCGCTGCGCAGCGCCACACCTCGCGCGATGGAGCCTGCGCTGCTGAAGATTATCTGGCCCTGCACGCCATCGCTGTTCTGGCCGGTATGCGTGAGCGATCCCTCGATGCTCACCAGCATATCGTCCATCGCAGTCCAGCGGCGAATGGCGGACTGCGTGAGCATCAGGCCGGGATGGCCGCCGTTTGCGGACAGGTGGAAATAGCCCGCGCGCGAATCCGGGATGCGCGGCGTAGATTGGTAGAAGCGTGACTGCGGGCTGTAGAGCAGCGGCCAGAACGCGCCGACGCGACCGGTGCGGTTGTCCACGCTGCCGAGGCCATATTCCCAAGGCGGCTGGCCGGGGAGCGGGCCGCGCGGTGCGGACATTTCGCTGAAGAGATAGTTGAGCGCCAGCTTGAGTTCCGTGTCTGTCGGCAAGCGTGAGTAGATGAGGCGGTAGAGCATCTTCACGCGCTCCAAATCGTTGGGCAGGGATTTCAAATCGCCGCGCTGGACGGTGTTGCGCGCCTGCTCGATGACCAGCGGACTGTTCATCATGAAGAGCGCCTGCTGCGGGACGATGGTGTTGTTGCGCTGGCCGGTGCTGAGGTCGGGATTTGCGAAGTCGAAAGCGCCGAACATGTTCGGCAGGCTCGCGCGGTCCACGAGGCCATACACGCTGCGGCGGTCGGAGTAGTCGCCCTCGGTGTCGGGGCGGTCGAGGCGCTCGCCGGGGCCGCCCATCTTGAAGTTCAGCTTGCCGCCGATGTGCAGCACGGTGTCGCGCAGCGCCTCGAACTCCAACCGCCGCCGGTGTTGCTGCCAGAGCCAGCGGTTCTCCGGGTCCACCTGGGCGAAGCGCGGGTTGTCCTCGCTGCTCTGCTGCCACGCGTGTGAGAGCATGATGAGCTTCTGAAGCTTCTTCACCGACCAACCCTGCTCCATGAACTGCCACGCGAGGTAGTCGAGCAACTCCGGGTGCGTGGGCGGGTCGGCGCGGAGGCCGAAGTCGTTCGGCGTCCGCACGATGCCCTCGCCGAACTGATGGAGCCACACGCGGTTGACCATCACGCGCGCAGTGAGCGGGTTGTCGGGCGAGGCAATCTCCTGCGCAAGTTCGAGGCGACCGCTGCCGTCGCGGAACGGCTCGCGGTTTTCGCCGGAGAGGATTTCGAGGAACTGGCGCGGCGCGTTCGGGCCGCGGCTGCCACGATTGCCCTTGATGAAGACGTAGCTATCGCGCGGCTGTGACGAGTCGTTGAGCACGACTGCGCGGGGCGGTGCGCCGGGGTGCGAGGTTCGGAGGTCGTCCACCACGCGGGCGAGTCGTTGTTGCTCGGTGCGGGCGTTGCCCATGTTGCGCAGTCGCTGGAGCGAAGCCTCGGCCTTCTCATCGGTGAAGAGATACGCGGGCGAAGCGGGGTCGTAGAGGACGCGACGGATTTCCTCCTGCGCGGCGTCGGGCAAGCCGGTGGGCGCGGGCGGGACGTTGGTTGAGCCGGAGCGCACGCGACTGGCGTGAAGGCCGGCGACCTGTGCCCAGCGCGTGTTCGCGTCGTTGAATAGCCGGGCCATGTTCGTCGCCACCACCGCGATGGAGCCGGGCGGCCAGCCGAGCGCGCGGGCGACAATCGGGTTCACGGGCTTGTTCGTGTCGCCACCCGCGCGCAGGCGCAGCGCGACGGGCGTGGCGGCCTTGAGGAAGTTCGTTGCCGGCAGCGAGGCGAACTCGTGCCAGACGGAGAGCACGGGATGATGAGTGGTCTTCGCCTTGTCCAACGCGTCCTTCCAGCCGGCGGCGACGGCGGGCAGCAGGTTTCGCCGTTGCATGAACTGGCCGAGCGACGCGGTGTTGGTCGGGTTGCTGAAGTCGTAGAGCGCCTTGAGGTAGTCGCTGATGCGGAACACCAGCTCCGAACGCGCGCGGCCGCGCAGGGCGTCCTCGAACTTCTTGAGCGCGTCCTCTGCCTCGGTGAGCGCCTTCTGGTATTCCTTGAACGCTGGGGTGTCCTTGCTGACCGGCAGCTCGACGCCCTCGCGCGGCTCCGTGCTGCTCGCGAAGACGCCGTGCATCGCGTAGTAATCCTTCGTGGGGATGGGGTCGAACTTGTGGTCGTGGCAGCGCGCGCACGTCACGCTCAACGCGAGGAAGCCCTTCATCACGACATCAATCCGGTCGTCAATCAGGTCGTCGGCGTTGTTGTTCAGGCGCGGACCGAGCGTGATGAAGCCGAGGGCGGCGAGGTCGCTGCGCGACGGTTGAGAGTTGAGAGTTGAGAGTTGAGAGGCGGGCGGTTTGTCCGTGGCGGCGTTGGCGGCGCCGGCGACTTTGGACTTTGGACTTTGGACTTTGGACTCTTCCTCGCCCACGAGGCGGTCCGCTGCGATTTGGAGTTTGGCGAATTGGTCGAACGGGCGGTCGTCGTTGAAGGACTGGATGACCCAGTCGCGGTAGGTGTGCGAGTGGAGGTAACGCGTCTCGCCGCGGTTGTTGTTGCGGCGGCCGGTGGTGTCGCCGTAGCGGGCCACGTCGAGCCAGTGGCGGCCCCAACGCTCGCCGTAGCGGGGCGAGGCAAGCAGGCGGTCCACGACTTTCTCGAAGGCTTGCGGGGTTTCGTCCGCGAGGAAGGCATCCACCTCGGCGAGCGTGGGCGGCAGGCCGGTGAGGTTGAAGGTGGCGCGGCGAATGAGCGTGGTCTTGTCCGCACGCGGCGAGGGGACGAGTTGCTTGGCCTCCAGCGTGGCGAAGACGTAGTGGTCAATCGCGTTGCGCGCGAGCGGCGCCCAGTCCTTGCGGAAGTCAGGGATGATGGGCTTGAAGATGGGCTGGAAGCTCCAGTGCTGCTTCGGGTCGGTGAGGGCCGCGCCGTATTTGTTCGGCGCGTCGGCGCGCGGGTCGGGCGCGCCCATGCGGACCCAGGTTTCAAGGTCTGCGATTTGCGCGGCGGGGAGTTTCTTGTCGTCCGGCGGCATCTGGAGGTTGCGATCGCGATAGCGGATGGCGCGGATGAGCGGGCTGCGGTCGGGGTTGCCGGGGACGATGGCGGGGCCGGACTCGCCGCCCTTGAGCAGGCCGTCGCGCGTGTCGAGGCGAAGACCGCCCTTGACGCGCCCGCCCTCGGCGGAGTGGCAATTGTAACAATCCTTCACCAGCACGGGCCGGATTTTCTTCTCGAAGAAATCGGTCTGCGCCGGCGTGAGCTTGGGCGCGGGCGCGGCGGGGAGGTTGATTGCAAAGGCAAGCAGGCAGAGGCCGAACATGGACGCTTGTCTCACGAGGTGTGGGTTGAACTGAGATTGCATCGGAGCGATGGCGCGGGTGGCGACTGGCTTTGGCTGTTGCTGGCGTAACAGTGCCCGCTGACGCGGGGAAACGCAACGGGGTGAAATGCCTTACGACGGTGGCCGCGACTTCACAACTTTGCCCGACCCGCTTGCGTTTGGGAGGTCCCCCGGCATACTCGCGCGCTTCTCGCATGAGCACACTCAACTTCGCCATCATCGGCACCGGCGGCATCACCTTGCAAAACCATCTGCCCGGCCTCGCGCTGTGCAAGGACGTAAAAGTCCACGCGCTCTGTGACGCCAACCCCGCCACGCTCGAAGCCGCCCGCCAGCAGACCGGCGCGCCCGTCGTCTCGACGAAGTGGGAGGACATTGTGAGCCGCGACGATGTCGACGCCATCATCATCGCCACGCCGAACGCGTTTCATCCGCCGGTCGCCATTGCCGCCGCGCGTGCGGGAAAGCATGTCCTCAGCGAGAAGCCGCTGGCGCTAAATGCCGCCGACGCGCACGCGATGGCGGATGAAGCGGAGAAAGCGAACGTCCGGCACATGACCGCGTTCACCTACCGCTTCGTGCCGGCGATGCGCTATCTGAAACACCTCGTGGACCGGGGCGACTTGGGCCGCGCGTATCACTACCGCTCGTGCCGCTTGCAGGACTGGGGCACGCGCAACGTCGGCTGGCGGCAGCAGAAGCGGCTCGCGGGCACGGGCGAGATTGGCGACATGCTCTCGCACCGCATTGACTTCTCGCACCACCTCATCGGCCCGATGACGCGGCTGGTGGCGAACTTGAAGAACTTGACGCCGATGCGCGACGGCGGGCCGAACGACACGGATGACTGGGTGGCAATTCTCTCCGAGTTCAAGTGCGGCGCGAGCGGCGTGCTGGAAAGCTCGAAGCTCGCCAGCGGCACCAACGAAAGCTGGCGCAGTCCGGACCGAGTGGAGTTGAACGGCAGCGAGGCGAGCTTCAGCTTCACGACAGGCTGCTGGAACGAGCTTCAGTTCGGCAAGGTCGGCGGGCCGGGGCTGAAGGCGCTGCCCATCCCGCGCGAGTTTCACACCTGGCCCGGCTCACCGCGCGATCCGGGTGTGGGCGATCCGCTGGTGAGCTTCCGCTACGACCAGGCTGTGGAGTTCGTGAACGCCATCCGCGAGCAGCGCGCGTGCAGTGTGACCTTTCACGACGGCGCGCGGATGCAGGACGTGACGGACGCGGCGCTGAAGTCCGCCGAGACGAAGCAGTGGGTGGAGCTGGGTTGAGATCGAACTCTGAAATCGAGACGGCTCTCGCGCCCCAGCGTCACATTACCTTCTTCGCGTCGTGGCGGGGCGTTTCCTTGAGGATGCGGCGGATGATCTCATCCACCTTGATGCCCTCCGCCTCCGCGTTGAAGGTGGGCACGAGCCGGTGACGCAGCACGGGATACGCGAGCGCCTCGATGTCCTCAATCGTCACGTGGAACCGCCCTCGCAGCACGGCGCGCACTTTCCCGCCGACGACGAGCTGCTGGCACGCGCGCGGGCCGGGACCCCACGCGATGAGCTCCTTCGTAAAGGCCGGCGCGTCCGCATCCGTGGGCCGCGCGCGGCGCACGAGGTCGAGCACGAAGTCCGTGACGTGATCAGGCACGGGGACTTTGCGGACGGTCTTCTGGATCGCGATGACTTCCTCGCCGGTGACGACCGGGTCAATGTCCGCCGAGTAGGCGCTCGTCGTGCGCTTGATGATCTCGCGCTCCTCCTCGCGTGTCGGGTAGTCCACGCGCACGTGAAACATGAAGCGGTCCGTCTGCGCCGCGGGCAGCGGATAAGTGCCCTCCTGCTCAACGGGGTTCTAATCGGTGTTCAGACCCATGGGCAAACAGATAAGTAGTAGGCCAAATACGAATGCATGTTGCCCAAGATGCTTCGTAGGTAAAATGAATAATAACCTGCTTTTCTTCCATTGCTTTGTTTTTGGTTTT
>SXGU01534589.1_pt1 | contig 56153 bp, 44 predicted proteins | sample 3174531 | NCBI WGS metagenome assembly SXGU01 (sample SAMN11356863, study PRJNA531348) | freshwater metagenome | isolation source: freshwater sample F1-140 | place: China: Fuxian Lake, Yuxi | collected 2017-12-25 | reverse complement strand
GATGATGCAGAAGTTGCGGATGGTCGCGGTCGGCGTCGGCATTAAGCATCGCTCACAGTATGAGGAAGAACCCGTCCGTAACCCCTCCCCTACAAAGGGAGGGGCTAAATCTGGCTCCCCCTTCCTTAAACTTAGGGAAGGGGGTTGGGGGTTAGGTTCTTCGCTCGCTGAAGAACTCCAATATCCTAGCACTACCTGCCGACACTGAATAGGCCGCGCCCACGGTCCCGGCTCCGCTACCGTTCTTGAGCGACCACTTTTTGGAGACACTCACCATGCGCACGATTGGTCTCGCGGTTCTGCTGGCGCTCGCGGTCGGCGCGGGCTGCGGCACACCGCCTCCCACGACACCTGTGGCTGTCGCGACGGTTCCCGTTGAGGTGACTGAAGTCCGTTACGTCGCGCTCGACGCTGCCGTGACCGAGCGCAAGGGGAAGGTAGTGCTAATGGATTTCTGGGCGACGTGGTGCGGGCCGTGCGTGAAGAAGTTCCCGCACTTCGTAGAGACGCATAAGAAGTATTCCAACAAGGGCATGGTTTGCGTGAGCGTGAGCCTTGACCCGAAAGGGAAGGACGAAAAGTACGACAAGGACGCGGTTCTCAAGTTCCTCAAGGACAAGGGCGCCGCGTTCCCCAATTTCGTGCTACTCGGCTACCGGACGGACGAGGAGAAGATCAACAAGCGGTTCGGCCTCGACGGGGGCATCCCGTTCATGGCGTTGTTCGGCAAGGACGGGAAGCGGGTATGGCACAGCGAAGAGAAGGATCTGGAGGATGAGGAACTCGACAAACTCATAGAGGCCGAACTCGCGAAGTGAGGGCCTGGTTCTGGTTGTTAGTCCTTGGAGAGGGCTAACAACCAAACCCAGGCCCTTGCTCTTGTCCCGCGCCGGTCAGGTCCCTGTCGGCGGAGCAATTGCGGAGCCGACGAATGAGAATGTGGAGTTGGCGTTGCCGCCGAGTGTGGTGATGGCGGCGATGCACACCACGACGATGAGAGCCAACATCACGGCATACTCGACAGCCGTCGGGCCATCTTCCGCCTTCATGAACGACACCAACTTGGTTGCCACAGTACGCATTCCTGAACTCCCGATTAGGTTTCGGCGTTCGGGCCAGACTGTGCAATAGGCGCAGTCTCGATCGAGGCCGATGTGAGGGAAACCAGACGGGCGTCCTGACGCGAGTTTGACTCGTAGGCGGTCTGGGGTAAGTCACGTCTCGCGTCCGACAGGAAGACTTAGCATCGCGAGTTTGACGCGTGGGAAGGTTTTGCAGATTTGTTCGATGTTGTCGGATTTTCACGTCTGGAAGCCCGACACAGCGGAGCAGACTCACACCCGAGGTGAACCGCCGACACAAAACGAACAACCCCACCGAAAATCGGCGGGGTCGTTGGTTTGCACTGTGGAGCATCTTCAACTGCCGGTCGGCTTGATACTGGAACCGACGAATGAGAATGTGGAGTTGGCGTTGCCGCCGAGTGTGGTGATGGCGGCGATGCACACCACGACGATGAGAGCCAACATCACGGCATACTCGACAGCCGTTGGGCCATCTTCCGCCTTCATGAACGACACCAGACGCTTGGTCACGCTGCGCATCGGACGCTCCGGATAGGTATTGGGCGCTCTGCTTCGGTCTTGCGAGTCGGAAGCGAGATTACCCAATTACCTAGTTCACGCGAGGAGCGGGTGCCAACTCCCAGACCAGATTATCTCACAAAATCACGTGCGTTAACGCCCCCCCCGAAAACTTGTGTTCCTCTCATAGCCGGCGCGACCCCGATTACGATAACAGAGGGGTCGGGTTCTACCAGTTTCCCCCGTTCGTTCACTACGAACGGTGTGAGGGTTACGTAATGTCTGAAGGGCCAACACGCACAAGTCTCACGACCACCGGCGGCCCCAGCCGCGCGCCGAACCGGGCCATGCTCCGCGCTGTCGGGTTCACCGACGAGGACTTCAACAAGCCGGTCGTGGGTGTCGCATCTCTCGCGAGCGATATCACGCCCTGCAACGCGCATCTCGACCGACTCGCGGTCAAGGGAAGGGAAGGCGTCCGCGCCGCCGGTGGCGTACCTCAGACGTTCGGCGCGCCCACCGTTTCTGACGGCATCAGCATGGGCCACAAAGGAATGCGGTACTCGCTCGTATCGCGCGAAGTAATCGCGGACTGCCTGGAAACGGTCGCGGGCGCGATGAATCACGATGGACTCGTCGCGTTCGGCGGGTGCGACAAGAACATGCCCGGTTGTGTGATGGCGATGGCGCGCCTCAACATCCCAAGCGTGTTCGTCTACGGCGGCAGCATCATGCCCGGGGTCGGGCCGTCTGGAGAAGACGTAGACATCGTCTCCATCTTCGAGGCGGTCGGGAAGTTCCAGGCCGGAAGCATCGATGCGAAGACGCTTCACAAGGTGGAGTGCGAGAGTTGTCCCGGTCACGGCTCGTGCGGCGGCATGTACACCGCGAACACCATGTCCAGCGCGATCGAAGCGATGGGGATGTCGCTTCCTTATGGGGCGAGCAACCCAGCCGTGACTGCGGCGAAGGACCGCGAAGCGTTCCTCGCGGGCAAGGCTGTGGTCCGCTGTATCGAGAAGAACATCCGCCCGCGAGACATCATCACACGCAAGAGTCTGGAGAATGCGTACACATTCGTTCTCGCGCTCGGTGGCAGCACGAACGCGGTGTTGCACTTGATGGCGATCGCGCGCGAGGCCGGCGTGCAATGGACGCTTGACGACTTCGACCGGCTCGCGGGGAAAGTACCGCACCTCGCGGACCTGAAGCCGGGCGGTAAGTTCGTGATGTTCGATCTGTACCGCGTCGGCGGCACGCCGGCGGTCCTTCGCGCACTGCTCGACAAGGGCATGTTGCACGGCGACTGCATGACCGTGACCGGGCAGACGCTCGCTCAGAACCTCGCGGAGGTGCCGAGCGTGTTCACGAAGCCACAGAAGGTGGTTCACTCTTTCGAGGCGCCGCTGTTCAGCCACGGCATTCACGTGATCCTGAAGGGCAATCTCGCGTCGGAAGGCGCGGTCGCGAAGGTCGCGGGGTTGAAGCAGCGCGCCATCACGGGCCCAGCAAAAGTCTTCGACGGCGAAGAGGCGTGCTTCGCTGCGATCCAGGCGCAGAAGATCGTCGCGGGCGACGTGGTGGTGATTCGCGGTGAAGGGCCGGTCGGCGGTCCCGGGATGCGCGAAATGTTGAGCATCACTGGCGCGCTGATGGGGCAGGGCTTGGGCGAGAGCGTGGGGCTAATCACCGATGGCCGATTCAGCGGCGGTACGCACGGCTTGGTGGTCGGTCACGTCTCGCCTGAAGCGTGGGTAGGTGGGGCGATCGCGCTCGTGCAGAATGGCGACTCCATCACCATCGACGGCGACAATAAGTTACTCACGCTGAACATCCCGGACGCTGAACTTCAGGCGCGCAAGGGTAAGTGGAAGACACCCGCGCTACGCGTCGAGCGGGGTGTGCTGGCGAAGTACGCGAAACTCGTGCGATCCGCGAGCGAAGGCGCCGTCACGGGTTGACTGTCATTCATCCCGGAACGGAGATGGGGATCATCTGCTTGAGAAGCAAGATCAACCCACTCAGCGCGAAGAGAAAACCAGCGATCAGGCCCGTCATGTGGGGAAGTACGCACCCCACAGAATCCTCAACGCTATCCAGGCGCCGAGAACGGGGTACGCGCGGGACACCGCGCTGCCCAAGCCCACGAAACCACCGACTGATCCGAGCAGCACGCCGATCGAGAACGCGACCCTCGCGCTTCCCACCGCGAGCGGGCACGCGGTCGGCGCTGTGAGCGTGAAGGCGACCGATGCAACCGCGACCGCCTACCCCGTGGTGAGCCGCCGCGCTCTGGTCTGGTGCGGTGTAGAATGATTGCTGGCCAGAGTGCTGGCGTACATCGGGAGCGTGGCTTACTTCTGGGTGAGTTCCGCGAAGAGCGGAGCGGTCGTTAGCAGGAACCTCATCGTGATCCAGCATTGCGGAGTCGGAGGCGCGTTCGTGCTGCGGTCCGTGCCCGAATCCCGTATGGACGGCTCTGCCTGGTAGGCCCGTTCGGTTGTGTCACGTTGGGCGTCGCAGAGGAGGGTATGGGTGTACGTGGTGACCGAGAGCAGAACTGCGCAACCAAGCGCAACCACCCCGGCCGCGACTACCGGTCGGCGCCGGACCAGAAGGAAGATCGCGCCGACGAAGACCAACACACCACCCACCTTGTAGAGTGCTAACCCGGTCCATCCGTGGAGTTCCAGACAGGCCGCCGCGAACGGGTTGGTCTCAACCGCTTCGGGGTGGGTATTCAAGAGCACGAAAGTGAACACCCAGTCGGTCGCGCTCAGGACCGTGAAAATCCCCAGTTCGAGCAACACAAGGAGTTTCCAGAACATTGTCTGAGTCCGAAGGTGGCGCGTCAGCCCGTGACAGCGGTGGGTGCCAGAGAATTGCCTTGTCTCTCCGGTCTGGAGGGTAGGTTGGGGCGGCAATCGGAGTGGCAACGCGGGTCTTAGATTCTACTCAGTGGGGCTGTCCAATCGTGATCCTTGGAGGTTTTTTCAGTCGCTCACGGACCCGCTGCACCCGCGGTGGTGTGCTGACGCTCTCGCTGTGAACAACCGGAACCACTACACTGGCGAAGAACCCGTTCCTCGGTCATGAAGGACTTGCCATGTCGCGGTTCGCGCTCGGTCTGTTTTCGCTCGCCTCACTCGCGATACTCGTCCCAGTCACACCGACACGCGGCGAAAACCCGCCCCCGCCGGTCGCGGTCGATGATCCTGCACTTTGTGCGCCGGACCCCAAAACTGACGCGGAATTAGTGAAGACCGCGCAAGCGATGTTCAAAGACCTGAAACTGGTCACGCTCGATAACGGGCTTCGCGTGTACCTGTTGCCCGTGAAGGGCGCGCCGGTCGTCACCACTATGGTTGCGTACCGCGTCGGGTCGTGCGACGAGGAAAAGGACCAGACCGGGCTTTCACACTACCTAGAACACCTACTGTTCAAGGGCACCGCCAAACTCATGCCCGGCGACATCGACCGCGCGACTCAGCGCAACGGCGGGCGTAACAACGCGTACACCTCCGAAGACATGACCGTGTACCACTTCGACTTCGCCGCCGACCGGTGGGAGGCCGCGCTGGAGATCGAAGCCGACCGGATGCGCAACGTCCTCATCGACGCGAAGCACGAGTTCGAGCAGGAGAAGGGGGCCGTCATCGCCGAACTGGACGGCGGTGAGGACAACCCGTGGGATCTCGAATACAAGGCGATTCTGCCGCTGTTATGGCCGAAGGACTCGCCATACTCGCACCCGGTTATCGGGCAGAAGGAGCATGTCCGCGGCGCGAGTGCCGAGATCATCAAACGCTACTACGACAAGTGGTACCACCCGAACAACGCGTCACTGATTGTTGTGGGTGGATTCGACGCAGACGCCGCGATAAAGAAGATCACGACATTGTTCGGGCCGATCAAAAAGGGCGAACTGCCACCGCGCAAGAAGGCCACGTTCTACCCCGAACGGAAGGAGCCGTCTCGTAAGGAATTCGAGTCAAAGTTCGACGTGCCGCGCCTGATGGTTGGCTTCAACACGGTCACGGTCGGCACGCCTGAAGACCCGGTACTCGACGTGATCTCGGACGTGCTTTCCAGTGGCAAGACCTCACGCCTGTACCGGAAACTGGTGGAGGATGAGCGGATCGCGTCGGAGGTAAGCGCTGGCAACTACGCGGGCCGTTACCCCGGCTGGTTCGGCGTGAACGTCGAACTGCTTCAAGGGAAGGACCGCAAGAAGGCGGAAGACCTCGTGTTCGCCGAGATCGAGAAGCTCGCGACCGAGCCAGTCAGCGACGCAGAACTCGCTCGCGCGCGGCGGAAGATTCTCGCGTCGTTCATCTTCTCGCGTGAGAGTGTTCACAGTCTGGCCGACGCGGTGTCTCGCACCAGCACCTACCCCGGTGGCGAGGACGTGGCCAAGTTCTTCGCGAACTACCTCGAATCCATCGGCAAGGTGTCGAAGGCGGACATCCAGCGTGTCGCCAAGCAATACCTCGTGCGCAAACAGTCCGCGATTGTGTGGAGCGTCCCGAAGGAAGAGAAGAAGTGCGCGCCGGAGCCGCTCGCGGCTTCGCGACGTACCCGCGGACCACTCGCGATGCCGCGAGCGGCCCGCACCGCGGAACGCGCCGACGCCCCCGGCATGGGCGGTTTCTCGCTCACCGCGGCGAAGCGGGTTGTGCTCCCGAACGGCCTCACGGTCATCCTCCTCGAAGACCATCGCTTGCCGGTCGTGGTAGCATCGCTTGAAGTGGCGGATGTCCGCCTGCGCGAACCGCTTAGCCAACTTGGCGTCGCCACACTTACGGGCAATCTGCTCGAAGAAGGCAGCGCGAAGCACACCGGTAAGGAAATCTCCGCACTAATCGAGGACACTGGCGGTAGCATCTCGCTCACGTCCAGCGGCGGCTCGTTCCGGGTTCTGACGCCTGACACCGACCTGGGGTTGGGACTGTTGTTCGAGTGCATTCAGACTCCGAGTTTTCCACAGGATGCACTCGAAAGAATGCGTGAGCAGCAACTCTCGGCCATCGCGGACGCGGAGACGCAACCGCGAACAAAGGCGAGCCGGCTCTTCTACTCCACCGTGTACGGTAACCACCCCGGCGGGCGGCCGTCGCTCGGCAAGAAGGAGATTGTCGAGAAACTGACCGTGGCCGACTGCAAGGCGTTCCACAAGCTCACGTTCGCGCCGAACTTCACCACGATCGCGCTCGTCGGCGACTTCAAGACAGACGACATGGCGAAGAAGATCGAGGTGCTCACGAAGGACTGGAAGAAGTCCAATCTGGGCAAGCCCGTGGTGGCTGTGCCGCCGCAACCGGTTGGCGGGCAGAAGATCGTCACTGACACGAACGCGGCCCAGGTCCATGTCTACATCGGGCAACTCGGCATCACCCGCGACCACCCGGACTACTACAAGTTACTCGTGATGGACAACGTGCTTGGCACAGGCCCAGGGTTCACGGACCGGCTCTCGGCCAACCTCCGCGACCGGCTCGGCCTCGCGTACACCGTCAACGCGACCATCACGACTACGGCGGGGAAGCAGCCCGGCACGTTCACCGGGTTCGTCGGCACGTTCCCCGACAAGTTCCTCGACGTGAAGTTCGGGTTCTTCAAGGAAGTGAACAAACTCCGCGACGAGGAACCGACGAAGCAGGAAGTGGACGACGCGAAAAAGTACCTGCTCGGTAGCCTGCCGTTCAAGTTCACGACATCCTCAGGCGTGGCCGGTGAGTTGCTCGCGGCCGAGCGGTATGGGGTGGGGTTCGACTTCCTGGAGAAGTATCGCAAGGAGGTGGACGCGGTGACGCCGGCCGTCGTTCAGGCGATGGCGAAGAAGCACCTCGACCCGAAGGCGTTTCTGCTGGTCGCAGTCGGCCCGATCGACAAGGACGGCAAGCCGCTCGCGAAGAAGAAGTGAGCGCAGTTGGCGCCTGGGGCTGACGCCCACAGGCTACCCGACGAACACCGGCTTCGGTTTTGACGTAGAATTCAGCGACGCCCCTTCGCCCGACCGGAGCCGCGGGAATGAGCCGAGATGCAAACGCGACGCCCACGGGCGGACTGAAGTCCACACTGAAAATCGCCGTGCCAATCGTTGCGCTCATGGGTGTGATCTTCGGCGTCACCTTCTTTGCTCAGTACACGCAGAAGCCGCCCGAGGTTGAACCCAAGGGAAAGCCCGGCGAGTCAGGAACCTCCAGGAACGAGCCGCCGCTGGTGTTCTTCGCGAGTACGCGAGTGTGGGATCCGCCCTCGCTCGCGCCGGAGTACAGGGATTTCCCGCTCCTGGCCCCGTCTCGTGACCCCTCGAAGGAATTGCCGTTCTCGTTTAGCATGCAGGATCGCATCTTTCAGGGTTTTTACGAACCGGGACCGCAGGAACGGCGGACCGCGTTTTGGTTTGAGAACCGAAACCCGCACTCGGTCACGTTGCAACTCAAAGACCTGGGTTGCTCCGCTTGTAGCGGGGGCCGGGTCGCCGCGATCCCGCCAGAAGTCACGAAGGCGTACCTGCACCGGACCGCGTTGGCCGCGCTCCCGATCGGGCCGTTCAACGCGTTCGGGGTTGGGTTGGCGGATCCTGCGGCGGACTTCGACAAACTCGACTGGACCAGTCACAAGTTCAGCGACAACCGGAACGCGGCATACAAGGTGCCCCCGGCGCCCGCCGTGCCGGACAAATGGTCCGCGCAGTGGGGCATCCTCGAGTTCACGTTCATTGTGCATCCCAAGCCGGTGATTCCCCTGTGGACCGAGTTCGCTACCCAGGTGGACGGTAACCCAGAGCAGGTCGGGAGGCACCGGTTCGAGATCTTCTTCTCCCCATCCGAGGCATGTCTGGTGTCGACGCCCACGATTGACGCGGGCGAGATCAACCAACTCACCCCGGACCGCGAATACACCTTTCTCGTGTACTCCGCGACACGCGGCCCAGGTTCCGAGTTTGGCGACTTGGATCTTCCCAAGTGCGTCATCCAGGCACCGCCCGGCATTGACCCCGGTCAGTTCGTAGAAGTCACTAAGGTGGAGCGACTCCCCCAACACGAATTGTTCGACGTGGTGCGGGAAGCCGCTAAACAGGGGAGGTTCACGAAGGTGCAGGGTGCGTACCGGGTAACAGTTGTGGTGCGCCCCAAGATCGGCAAAGCCCGGCTCGACATCGGTCAGATGGAACGCACGGTGTACCTGACGGCCGGCGATGCCAAGCCGCAGTCGGTACTCGTCAGCGCGATGGTGCGCGGCCCCGTGTGGCTGGCGAGCGGAAAGTCCGACATTGAACTTGAAACGTTCAAGGGCCGGTTGGGGTTGAAGGAACACTCCATCGGCGAACTGCTGACCGAGGCGCCGGGCACGGAACTGAGCATTGTCAAAGCGGATTGCAAGCCGCAGATCGTCGGTTGGGAGTACGAAGTAGTTAAGAAGGCCGACCGTGGCGGTAGGGGCGTCTACGACTTGAAAATTACGATACCCCCCGGGCGGCAGTTCGGAGCGATCCTCGATAACCCGATGATTGTGATCGAAGTGAAGGGGCCGACCCCGCAGCGGATGAGGATCCCCGTGAAAGGTTCTGGCGGTCCAGGGTGAGTGTGCCGGTCGTGCGACGCACGCGGGCGGCGCGATTCACGCACCCTTGCCCAGCCCGCGCAACCCGGTACGCGACGCACCTTCGACACCCCGGCGCCCGCCCCACCGCTCGACACGTCGTCGCACTCTGGTCGAAACCTGTAGGGGAGTGACCCCACCCGCCGTTCAGGAGGACGACCCGCGATGACCGATCCGACCCCAATTCCGTTCGCACTTGAGTCATCGCAACGGCGGTTTGCCTTTTCCGCACTAGTCGGCGCGCTGATCGCTGTCGGGTGCGTCGCGGCCACCCCGGAATCTCACCTCACGCCAGTCAGCGCCGATAGCACGTCAGCCCCGACACTTCCGATTCTGGTGCCGGGCGCGCGTGTTCCGGTCGACCCGCCCGCGAAAGGCAAGGAAACGCTTGTCGGCGGAGTGCCGCTGTTCGCGAACTGGCCAAAGGATCAGAAGCCGGACGCGGTCATCGTCTTCTCCGGCCAGACGTTCGGCTTACTTCAGCCGTGCGGGTGTAGTCGCCCGCAGACCGGCGGTTTGGAACGACGCGCGTACTTCATCGATACGCTCAAGGCGAAGGGCTGGCCCGTTATCGGCATAGACCTCGGCGACTTGTACCCCGAGAAGCCAGCGGTTCGCGATCAAGGCCGGCTCAAGTACATCGCAACGATGCACGCATTGCGCGAAATGGGCTATGTCGCGGTCGGCGTCGGCAAGACGGATCTCACGGGGCAACTCGACACGCTGCTTGGCGCGTACATCCTGCAGAAGGAGCAACGCCCGTTCACGCTCGCAGGCAACGCGGTTGGCCTCGACAACGCCGGGAAGGTAGTGCCGCGGCTCCAGCGGTTCCCGGTGACGCCCGGCGACACGCGTCCGCTGATCGGTCTGACCGAGGTCGCGGACGTGGGCACGGTGCCCGTCGGTGTCGCGGGCGTCGTTGGGACGTCACTCGCGCTGGCAGCGCGAACGACCAAACTCGACACCTCGATCGACTTCGCCGATCTCGGGGCAACACTGAAGGCCGCGACCGCTGAACTCGGCAAGCACGCAAAGAAGCCGCAACTGAACGTACTCATCTATCAGGGCACCAGCGCGGACGCCGCAAAGGTCGCAAAGGATTTCCCGCAGTTCAACGTGATCCTCAGTCAGGCGGATGACGCGCTGCCACCGCTGATGCCACAGCAAGCCGCGGGAACGAACACACTCCTCGTCCAGGTCGGCCACAAGGGGCAGCACGTTGGAGTGCTCGGCGCATTCAGGAACGCTGCTGGCGGCCTCGACTTGAAGTACCAACTCGTGCCGATGGGCGAGGAGTTCATCACCCCAGGCACCGAGGACGAGGCGCGGAAGGCGAACAGGACGCTTGACATCCTCGAAACCTACGCGAAGTCGGTGAAGGCTGAGATCAACCTGGCGAAGGACTACCGTCGCGAACCGCACGCGGCGCAGATTCACGCCGCCGGGCTGAACCCCAAAGTGGAACTGAAGTACGTCGGGTCCGACGTGTGCAAGGCTTGTCATGCGGCCGAACACGCGCAGTGGGCGAAGACTAACCACGGCCACGCGCTGGACGCGCTGGAGAAGCTCGCCAAGCGCCCGAGCCTGCGGCAGTTCGACGGCGAATGCGTGAAATGCCACGTGGTCGGCTTCGAGCACCCGACGGGGTACGCGGACGAGAAGAAGACGCCCAACCTCAAGCACGTCGGCTGCGAGAGTTGCCACGGTCCCGGGAGCGGGCACGCTGCCAACCCGAAGAACAAAGAGTTAACGGGACTGCTCTCGCTCTGGAAGCAGGGCATCCCCGGTAACGTGAAAATGCCGGACGCCGCGTTCATCGAGAAGATGGCGAAACTCGGTCCCGAAGCACGCGGCAAGGAAGCCATCGCGCCCGCAGTTCAACTGACTCTCAACCGCGTCGGCGGTGCGTGCATGAAGTGCCACGACCAGGACAACGACCCGCACTTCGACATCTACAAATACTGGCCGAAAGTGAATCACAGCGGTCTCGCCCCGGCCGGCGGTTGGCCGCTCGTTCCGCCGAAGAAGTGATACCCAGTCGTGTTGGTCTCTAACTGTGGCCGGCCTCTGTGAGGCCGGTGCTCTGCGAGTCATGTAGCTCCGGCCTCCGAGAGGCCGGCTACAGAAGACGATTCTTCACCGCGATTTGGGATGAATCCGGGACAAGAAGAGTACCGCTTTGGGAGCCGCCGTGCTCGAACTTCCGTTCGCACGTCGCTCGCCCTTTGAACTCGACCCGCTCGGGGGCCGCAAACTTGGGGGAGCGCTCTTCACCCTTCGGCCGCATCGGTGATAGACTACGCTCACCCCTTTTGAACTGCACCGGCGCGAAACGGTTCCATGGCCACCGCGGGCGTTCTCCTTGTCGGGCTTGTCATTCTGACCCCGACGGTCATGCTCGGAGTTATGTACTGGCAATACCAGAGTTGGCCACCGGCGGTGTGGCGCAAGCGCGTGAGCCGCTGGGCCAAGGCGCTTCGCACTCGGCGCGATCGGTTACGGCACAGCGATGGGACAAAGATCGCACTCGCGGCGCTGCTCGACGACCACTTCGGAAGATACCTGCGGACGATCCCACTCGAAGCCCTCGATGCTCACCCCGGTATCGGTCCGGCGACAATTGCCCGCCTCCGCAACGAAGGGTATCGCGATCTCGGGGCCATCACCAATCTGCGGTTCGAGGCGATCGTTGGCTTCGGCCCGACGCGGGCAACGGCCCTCTGTAACGCGGTTCGCGCGCTGGTCCGGGAGGCGAGGTCGCGGTTCGAGGCCGGCGCGTGCCCGGAAGCACAAGATTACCACCGCCGCGCCGCTGCGCTTCACGCTGCCGCAGAGCAAGAAGCCCGCGCCCGCGCCCGCGAGTTGACCGCGATCGACAGGGTGCTGCGCGAAACTGAGCAACTCCACGAACTCGCACGGGACGTCACGTTCTGGGAGTACCTATTCCACGGCGCCGCACCTGGCGTTACAGACGAGGTCATGAACCGCCCGCTGCCGGAGGTGGTCGTGCCGCCCGCGCCGAGCACGCCCCACGCGCCGCCGGTTCCAGTGGTTGCACCGGTGGCGGTTGCGAAACTTGCTCTGTCACCGCCCACGCCGGCGCTCCTGGCCGCACCGCCAGGTGAACCGCAACCGAGCGCGGCCGCTCACCCCGCTCTGTCGCAGATGTGGGCGTTCGCGCGGTTCGGGTTCGTGGCCGCCCGGTCGGACGGGCGCGTCGCTCAGGCGGAGCGCAAGGTGATCCGCTCGTTCCTCGCGGCCCGGTTCGGGCACAACGACGCGCTCGCCCGGCACATCGACCCGCTGATGGAGCAAGTGGAAGCCGCGGTCCCGACCGAGGCCGAAGCCCTGGCCGAAGTGCAAGCCGTCGCCACCGAACCCGAGCGCGGGGAACTGTACCGGTTCGCGGAACAGATCGCGGACGCGACCGGCGAGCGGAAATCGCGTGAGCGCGAAGCACTCGAACGGATCGCGCTCGCGCTCGGTGTCGTCATCAGCCAAACTGCGCCGGTTTTGCCAAAGGCGCCAGAGCTGTCGCCGCCCGTGCCGGTTCCCAAACCGGTGACGGACCCGCGCGTGTTCCTCGAAATTGCGCCCGATACCGCGCTCTCCCCGGAACTGATCCGCCGCAGGTTCGCGATGCTGACCGCCAAACTCGACCTGGCGCGGGCGCGCGAAATGGGTCCGGAGTTCGCCCAACTCGCGGAAGAGAAGGCCGCCCGGATGCGCGCCGCGGCCGAGAGCCTGATCGCCGCGTTCAACGAACCGCTCGAAAAGCCGGTCGCCCCGCCGCCCGCGGACCCGCGTCACAACCCCGACCTCGACGACGTTTTCGGAGGATAGCCAGTGTCCCTGTTCGACGACTTCCCACTCACGGAACTCGACAAGAAGGCGCACGCCGTCCTCGGGGACAAGGTGGTGGTCAAGTCACTCGCGCAACAGGCGGCGCTTCAGCAGTTGCCGCGGTATGTCTCCGAATACCTGATCGCGAAGTACGTCAAGCTGGAGACGTGGCGCGACGACCTCGCGAAAATCCAGGCCAAGATCAAGGAGTTGCTCCCCGACCTCGAACACCGCGAACTGCTGAAGGAAAAGTTGCTCGGGCGCGGCGAAGTGACGCTGATCGACCACGTCGAGGTGCGCGTGGACCTGAAGGGCGGCCAGCGCTGGGGGCGCGTTCCGGCGCTCGGCGACCCGAAGGTGCGCGTGCCGCGCGCGATCGTCGAGCAGTCGCCGGGTTTGCTGCTAGGCGGATTATGGGGCACGGCTAAGATCCGCTACACCCCGGAGGCGAACTCCGAGGCACCGAACGAACTCGCGAGCTTCACGCCGTTCCAGATCGGCCCGCCCGACATCGCGGCTTACCAGGCGGCGCGGGCGCAGTTCACGTCTGATGAATGGGCCGCGCTCGTGCTTCAGAGCGCCGGGTACGCGCCCGGCGCGTTCCCCGACCGGCGCACGCGGTTGATGCTGTTCGCCCGGATGGTTCCGCTGGTCGAACGGAACGTGAACGTGATCGAACTCGGCCCGCGACAGACCGGCAAGACGTTTCTGCTGCGCAATCTGTCCCCCCGTGTGTTCACGTTGTCCGGCGGTAAGACGACCCCGGCGAACCTGTTCGTCAACCTCGCGACCAAGCAGGTCGGCATCATCGGCACCCGCAAGGTCGTAGTGTTCGACGAGATCGCGCACACCACGTTCGGCGACGACGCGACCGTCTCGACGCTCAAGGACTACATGGAGAGCGGGAACTTCAGCCGCGGGTCTCTGGCGTTCGCGGCCGACGCTGGGTTAGTGTTTACCGGCAACCTCGACGTGGACGGGAACCTGCCGCACCCACGGTACGCGCACCTGCTCGAACCGCTCCCGGACGAGCTGATTGACTCCGCGTTTCAGGACCGCATCCACGGGTACATTCCCGGCTGGGAAGTGCCGAAGATCGCGCCGGGGTCGCTCGCCACCGGTGTCGGCTTCGTGACCGACTACTTCGGGGAAGTGCTGGTCAGGCTGCGGGAAGAGACGTTCGTGGATCGTGTGCGCTCGATCCCGATGCACCCCGGTCTCACGCGCCGGGACCAGACCGCGGTCGAGCGGCTCGCCTCCGGGTTGCTGAAGATTCTGCACCCCGATGGCAACGCGACCGAGGCGGAGGTGCTCGAACTCGTGACATTCGCGTGCGAACTGCGGCAGCGGGTCCACCAGCAGTTGTGCGCGATCGCGCCCGGCGAGTTCAAGGCGAAACTGATCGCCCCGGCGCAGGTGTTGTCACACGCCGCGCCCGACCTTCAGCCGAGGATCACGTCGCCGGAGAAGGACCGGCTGAACACCGACGCGGTGGTGGGCGCGGCCACCGGCCTCGCGGTGTTAACGAGCGGCGAACAGGAGTTCGGTGGCGACATGATTCTGATTCAGGTGTCGGCGCTGAACGGCCCTCCCCGCGTCGAGGTGACGGGCATTCACGGGGCGGAACTGCGTGACTCGGTGCGCGCGGTCTACAACCTGCTCCGCGCCAACTTCCGCGAGTTCGGCATCCCCGAGCAGCGGCTCAAATCGCAAACGGTTGCTGTCCATCTTGTGAAGATCGCGCAGCCGAAAGACGGCCCGTCGGCGGGGCTGGCGTTTCTGGTCGGGATCGTGTCGGCGCTGGCGAACAAGCCGATCAAGCCGGGTTTTGCGTTCACCGGCGAGGTGGCGCTGCACGGCGAGGTCGGGGCGGTCGGGGGAATGCTGCATAAGATCGCTGCGGCCGCGAAGGCCGGGCGCAAACACGTCGTCATCCCGGCGGCGAACGCGGGCGTGGTGAACGAGTTGCCCGCCGATGTTCGTTCCGCGATCGAGATTCATGCGGTCGCCACGGCAGGAGCGGCGCTGACTCTGGCCTTCGGAAGCGAACCGGCAATTCCATCCTGACGTAATTCGCGCTCAGCGCGGGCAGCAATGGCGAGTTCTCCGCGCCGGGACGCGGGGCCACTGCGTGGCTCATCTCTACTTTGCATGATTCCGGTCCGCGGTTTGCGGTTCTTCCGTGAAGCCCATCCGATATCGCTCGTACCGCAAGTCTGGAAGCCGGGTTCGCATCCGGGAACTACTAACTGTTGCACAAGTTGGGCTGCCCGCGGCGGGGTTGGTCGCGTACCTCTTCCAGCACTGGTGGAGGGCGGCCCAGAAGGAAGCCAGCCGCTCATCGCGATCTGAAGATTCGGACGCAAACAGGCGCGCAAAAAGAGGCCCGCCGGGAACGCCCCGGCGGGCCTTCAACTCTGGGGAAGAGTTGGTGCCTGTAAGCGGAATGGGAACGCGACGCCACGAGCGGCTTGCGCGCGATTAGCTCAATTTGATGCCCAGTTCCTTCAACTGCCGCTCGTCCACGGTTGCCGGGGCGCCGGTCATCAGGTCGCGGGCACGCTGGTTCTTGGGGAACGCGATCACGTCGCGAATGTTCGTCGTGCCTGCGATGATCATCGCCCAGCGGTCGAGGCCCAGCGCGATCCCGCCGTGCGGCGGTGCGCCGCTCGCGAGCGCGTCGAGTAAGAACCCGAACCGCCCCTTCGCCTCTTCGATGGTCATGCCCAGGATCTCGAACACGCGACTCTGTACGTCCTGGCGGTGAATACGGATCGAGCCGCCGCCGACTTCGTAGCCGTTAAGCACGAGGTCGTAAGCCTTTGCGCGGACCTTCCCTAGTTCTTCGTTCTTCCAGAAGTGCGCGAGGTCTTCGTCCATCGGCGCGGTGAATGGGTGGTGCATCGCGGCCCACTTCTTCTCTTCGTCGTCCCACCCGAACATTGGGAAGTCGAGTACCCAGAGAAAGTTGAAATGTTCGGGTCGCGGCTGGAACGGCACCGGTGCGTAGGTCTCCTTCTTCTTCTTGGCGGCGTCGGACTTCTTCTTCTCGCTCGCGTCGTGGTCGGCCTTTTCTTCCCACCAGTTCTGGTAGAGCTTGAGCCGTGTGGCAAGGTGGACGCGAAGCGCGCCGAGCGCGTCACACACGACCGCTTCCTTATCCGCGACGAACAACAGCAAGTCGCCGTCGGCCGCGCCGAGGCGGTCGACCAGTTTCGCCTTCAGTTCGTCGCTGAAGAACTTTTCGAGCGAGCCGGTGAACTTACCGCCTTCGAGCTTCAGGAACGCCAGCCCCTTCGCCTTGTACGTCTCCGCGACCTTCGCCAACTCGCCGCCGGGCTTGAGCGCGGAGTTGCTGAACAGCGGAGCCTTCTTCGCGTCCTGTGCCGTGGCCCCGCCTTTCGCGTTGATCGCGCGCACGAGGCCGCCGGCCGCGATCGCGTCCTTTAAGAACTGTGCCTCGCTCGCGCCCGCGAGGTCGGTCACGTCCACAATCTCAAGACCGAACCGCAGGTCTGGCTTGTCGGAACCGTACTTCGCCATCGCTTCCGCGTAACTGAGTCGCGGGAACGGCGTCTTCAGCTTAACGCCAAGGCACTTGTCGAAGACTTCGACTGCGAGCTTCTCCATGATGCCGGTCACGTCCTCGCGCTCGACGAAGGACATTTCCACGTCGAGTTGCGTGAACTCCGGTTGGCGATCGGCGCGCAAGTCCTCGTCTCGCAGACAGCGAGCAATCTGAAAGTACCGGTCGTAGCCGGAAATCATGAGCAGTTGCTTGTACAACTGCGGCGACTGCGGTAACGCGAAGAACTCGCCGTTGAACACGCGACTGGGTACGAGGTCGTCGCGCGCGCCTTCCGGCGTGCTCTTACCAAGCAGCGGTGTTTCAACCTCCAGGAAATTGTTCGCGTCCATGTAGTCGCGAATCACTTTGCAGAGCCGGTGCCGCAGGATCAGCACACGTTGAAGCGACCGTCGACGCAGGTCGAGGTAGCGGTACTGAAGGCGCAAGTCTTCGTTCGCCAACTCCGTGCCGAACTCGTTTACCTCAAATGGCAGCGGCGGGCATTCGTTCAGAACGCGTAAAACCTTGGCCTCAACCTCGACCGCGCCTGTGGGAATGTCGGCGCGCGCCGCACCTTCGAGCCGCTTGCGGACGACCCCGGTCACGGACACCACCCACTCGCTCTTCAGTTCCTTGGCCTGGGCGTACAGATCGGCGTTGTCGGCCTTGTGGAACACCACCTGCGTCAGTCCGTAGCGATCGCGGAGGTCGATGAAGGTCTGGTGCCCGTTGTCGCGGGCGCTCAGCACCCACCCGTTCAGGGTGACCGTCTGCTCGACCTGTTCCTCGCGAAGCTGTTCGCAGGTGTGCGTTCGTTGCCACTCGGCCATTGCCAACTCCCAGCGTAAAATGGTGCGATCTCTGAAGGGCCAGTATACGGATGCGGGCTGATTGCGCGTGGTTCGCATAACGCCCCTTCGGGTCGAACGCGAAACGACGGCGCGATTGCACTGGCAGTGTGCGTTATCCGGCGTGAGAATATCTCTTGTTCGCACACATCGAAGGAGGAACGCTCATGAACACCACATTCAAGATCCTCAGGGCGGTCGCGGTGCTGGTGGTGCTGGTCGCGGGCGCGCTGGTGGCGAACGCGGCACCGGCGAAGGACGGCGACCCGGTTCTGATCGGCACCGTGTGGAAAGGCAAACTCACTCAGAGAGGCGAGTATCAAGGCGTTGGCGGTTCCCCGCCGGAGTTCGATTGCGAGTTCACTATCACCAAGCGCGACGGCGAGAAGTTTGAAGCCGAACTGTTTGAGAAGACGGACGACCTGAAACTGACGTACCTCATTCGCGGGACGATCACACCGGTAGACAAGGACAAGCCAGGGAAGGGCTACAAGGTCGAGTTCGTTTCTAAGGGGGCGAAAGGGGTGGAGAACACCGAGGCGATTCTCAACATTCCGTACACCGCGACGCTACAGGGGAAGAAGCTCAAGGGGACGTGGAAGTTCCCCGCGAACGACGACAACACCACGCTAGAAGGCACCTTTGATTTCGATCTAGCGCCCAAGAAGGATTAATCCTGGGATCGCGTCCGTCCCTCCCGCTTCATCGCGGCACGACGCGCGAAGCAGCGGGAGGGACGCCGCGCTCCCAAGACGAAGCATTACTTCCGTTCAAACACCACTTTCCCACCCACCACAGTCAGCAGTACTTTCGTGTCGGCGATCTTGTCCTTCTCCGCGGGGTTGAAGATGTCGCGCGAGAGCAGTACGAAGTCCGCGAGTTTGCCGACCGCGATCGTGCCGCGATCCTTCTCTTGATGTCCCGCGAAGGCGCTGCCGAGCGTGTACGCTTCGATCGCCTCCGCGACCGTGATACGCTGCTCCGGGAACCAGCCGTTGGGGTGCTTGCCGTCGAGCGTGCGGCGGTTCACGGCAGCGTCGATACCGGCGCACACGTCGAGCGGCGCGACCGGCCAGTCCGAACCGAAGGCGAGTCTCGCCCCCGCGTCGAGCAGAGACCGGTACGCGTACGAACTCGCGCACCGCATCGCCCCGATGCGGTTCTCTGCCCAGCGCCCATCATCAACCACGTGATACGGCTGCATCGACGCGATCACGCCCAACTCTTTGAACCGCTTGTAGTCCTCTGGGCGCAGGTGCTGAACGTGTTCGATGCGGAACCGGCGGTCCTTCGCGCCGTTCTGCTTCGCCACATCCGCGAACAGGTCGAGTAAGACCGCGTTCGCCTGATCACCGATCGCGTGGACGCACACGTCCAGGCCGGCCGCGTCCGCGGAGCGGATGTAGCTTCGCATTGTGTCCGGTTCGGTGACGTACACGCCCGTCACCTTCGCGTCGCTCGTGTATGGGGCGAACATCTTTGCGGTGCTGCTGCCGAGCGAGCCGTCCATGAAGCCCTTCACGCCGCCGACGCGAACGAAGCCGTTGCCGAAGTCGGCCGTCAGTCCCGCGTTCGCGAGTTCTTTGTGGAAGGCGATCGGCCAGCGCAGGTCGAGCCGGCATGTCAGCTTTCCTTCGCGCGCGAGCCGCTGGTAGATGCGGAACAGCTTGCGTCGCGTTTCGGCACTCGTGCCGTCAAGGTCTTGTGCGCTCGTGATACCGCTTTCGGCGGTAGCCTTCTGAGCGGCAAGCACCGCTTCGAGGATCTCCTCGTCGCCGGGTTCGGGGATAAGTCGTTCGACGAGTGACATCGCGTTGTCTTTGAGAACGCCTGAAGGCGTCTTGCCGTCCGCTAGTCGGTATATCACGCCTCCGGGGACTTCCTTTGTGTTCGCGGTGATCCCCGCGAGCTTCAGCGCCGCGGAGTTCGCGAGGCCCATATGCCCGTCGTAACGGCGGATGAACACCGGCCGGTCTTTCACGTACCTGTCGATGGTCGCGGCTGTCGGCAGCTCACCCTTGAAGGTGCGGTCGTGGTCCCACAACCCGCCGACGATCCAGCGCTCGCGCGAAGTGTTTTTGTCGAACGCCATCAGTCGCTTGCCGAACTCAGATTCGTCCTTCGCGTCTTTCAGATCGATGCGCGCAAGTGACAATCCGCCGCCGAGGAAGTGCAGGTGACTGTCGTAGAATCCGGGCACGAGTCGCTGGCCTTTCAGGTCGATGAGACGCGTGTTCGAGCCGGCGAGTGCCTTCACCTCGGCATGGGTGCCGACCTTGATGATGCGGTCGCGCCACACCGCGACCGCTTGCGCGTCGGGGTGCTTCGTGTCACCGGTCCAGACCTTGCCGTTGTGAACGATGAGGTCCGCCGCGACCGGCGGCTCTGCTGCGGGAGCTAAGAGGAGCAAGAGAGGAAGCATCAGACTTCTCCACAAGGCAGTTGAAGAGCCTCAACTGCAGACGAACGTAAACAATATCCAATGTGTTCCCTGAGGTGAGCTAGTATTGCTTCTCCGCGTCCGTCACCGGGCGAAGCGCCATCTGTTGTGCGTCCAGACCACCATCCACGGTGAAGACGCTCCCGGTGCTGTAGTTCGCGCGGTCTGACGCAAGGAACACATACCACCATGCGACATCTTCCACGGTCGCGATTCTGCGTATAGGTATCTGTGCAATCACAGCTTCACGTTCGAGTGGCGATGACTTCAGCCCAAAGTCTGTGAGCGGTGTTTCGACCAGCCCCGGTGCGACAGCCGCAGTCGTGAAGCCGTGCGGTGCGAGTTCCACCGCGAGTTGTCGCGTGAGTGCGTTGACGGCGCCCTTGCTCGCGTCATAGAGCGTGTGCAGTGGTTCGGAGCGGGTTGCGTTCAGTGACGTGCTGAACAGGATGCGCCCGCCGCGCTTGCTCGCGTGCGCCCGGCGAACGACTTCACGCGACAACGCGACCGGAATCCAGACGTTCAACCTGAAGATGAAGTCGAAATGGTCGCGCGAGATCTGCTTGAGCGGAGGTTCCTTGTACGTGCCGAGATTGTTCACGAGCACGTCAATTCCGCCGAACGCGGCCCACGCTTCCGCGACCAGGCGTTCGGGTTCGCCATCGCAGAGCAAATCGGCCTGCACGTAGCGTGTGTGTTCGTAGTCGCTGAGGAGGCGCTGCACATCGGGGCACTTCGCGAGCGTCTTTTCGCTGGTCACAACCACCCGCGCCCCGCTCGCCGCGAACGCCTGCGCGACGCCGAGGCCAATTCCCTGGCTGCTTCCGGTGATCAGAGCGCACTTGCCTTTCAACATGCTCAACACTCCGCCTCGCCAGCGACGCGATTCACGGATAACGTAGCAACCGCACCGCAACGGGAGTACCGGGATGAGAAGTACCGAAGCTCGCGTCTACATCGACTTCACGGAAGAACCCGACCGGTTCCTACCCGAAGGACCGCGATGGATGACTATTGACGGGCGCCACGCGCTCGTGTGGGTCAACAACCAACTCGATGTGACTGCCACACGTGGCGACCTTCATATGCACATCCCCGGAACCGACGGGAGCGACGATTCCGCGATGGGTTGTCCGGGGCGTCCTGGGTTCGTGCTGCCGCTCGCGGACGAGGGTCAGGCACTGGTCGGAGTTGGTAAGGAACTTCGCGTTGTTGACCTCACCGACGGGACGTGGACCGAACCGCTCGCCTCAATCACTGACGACAACCCGCGAACGATCATCAACGACGGGGAGATTGTGCCCGGCGGCAAAGCGATCGTGTTCGGCACGAAGGACACGCAGTTCGACGCCGACGCGAAACTCGCGCACCTGTATCTCTACACCGTCGATGACAACCGCATTTCGGTGCTCGCTGACAAACAGGTTTGCTCCAATGGCAAGGTGTTCGCCTCATACGAGCGTGGGTTGATCTTGTTCGACATCGACACACCGACGCGCAAGGTCGTCCGCTACCGACTTGACGTGGCGGCGCGCACGGTGACCCCTGACGGCGTGGCGCTCGACCTCAGCAACCAACCTGGTTTCCCTGACGGCATGTGCGATTGCGGCGACGGAAGCGTGATCGTCGCGTTCTACAACCCTGACTTTGTGAAGGCGGGAAGGGCGGTGCGCTTCAACCTCGCCACCGGGGAAGCAGTGGAGGAGTGGACCACGCCCGGCTCGCCGCGCGTGACGTGCCCCCTCCTTGTGAAGCGCCCTGACGGCGTGAAACTGATCCTCACCACTGCGACCGAAGGAATGCCAACTGACATGCGGGCGAAGTGCCCCAACGCCGGCTGCCTTTTCCTCGCTGAGACGCAGTTCCGGGGTAGCCCAGCGCCTGAGGTCGTTCGCCTCTAACGCCGCTTGCGGCGTAGCGTTTCCCCGCTACGCCGCAAGCGGCTAACTCGACAGACACTCACGCAGGAATCGCACACCATACTCGATGTCGCGGAACCGGGCTTCCTGGGTGCCCACCTCGCGCTCGATACACAGCGGCCCCGTGAAGCCGATCCGTTGAAGCGCCTTCACGAACGCCTTCGTGTTCGTCTGACCCAACCCCAACGGCACCTCTTCGCCCCACGTCCCTTTCACGGTCGGCCGCTTCGCGTCTTTCAGGTGAACGCTACCGATGTCGGGTGCTAGCAGGTCGAGTACCTGGAGTGGGTCGTCCATATCGTAGAGCAGCATGTTCGCGGGATCGAAGTTTACCTTCAGGTTCGGGGCTTTCAAGTCGTCCAGCGTGCGCCGAAGCAGGGCCGCGGACTCCTGCCCGGTCTCGAACGCGACCGTCACTCCAACTCGCTTCGCGAGATCCGCGACGTGGCTGAGCGTGTCCAGAAATGCCTTCCGATCCGGCGCGCCGACCGCGGGGATGAACCCCGCGTGGAGCATCACGTCGGTCAGCCCTAGTTCTTTCGTGCGGGCCAGCGCCCACTTGAATCGCTCAAGACGTTCCGGCCGCGTCGCAGGATCTCCGAACCCACCGGTCTTCTCGATCGTTTGTGGGGAGGTGTAGTCCTCGCCGGGGAACCCGAGCATCGCCCCGGACATCTGGAAGCCGGCAGCGAGTGCCGCGACCGGCATCGCCTCACCTTCGTCCCAACTCGCGTGGTGCGGGTCGCCACAGGCGATCTGCACCACGTCAATATCGAGCCGATCCATGAATGTCTTGAGTTCCGGGATGCTGGTCACTTGCAGCGACCAACTACATACCCCGATCGCTCGCGTTGGAATCGCCATGTTAAATCCTCCGAGGGAGAGTCTCGCGGCGATTGTAATGGTTCGCGTGGCCGCTGTCGCGAGGCGATCGCTCCACTTCTTCGTCGCCGTTGGGTTGTCCCAGAACGCCGGGTGTGTCTGACAATCAGCCGCGAAACTGTGCGAGACAGAGTCTTGGGTGATTGTTGAGGCTGTTTGTCCTGTGTGGCAGGCCGGATGCAGCAGGTTGGTGCGTTGAACGCATCGGAGCGCAACGGGGATCTAAGAGCCTTCCACACCATACAAGTTCCGGGTTGTCCAGGGAACGCGAGTAGGGGTTGAGGGCGGCACGTCTCCCAGGTTCGCCCAACGCGCCGTCCGCGTTTAATTCTGGCGCTAGAACAGCCCCTGAAGTGCCTTGATTAACCCAACGAGTAGAACATCCACCGCCAACACGAGCAGCACGCACGCGACCACACTGTCTGTCGCAGCGCGTCCCACGCCTTCGGAGCCTTCGCGCGTGTTCAACCCGATGAAGCAACCCGTCATGCCGACGACGAAGCCGAAGACGAGAGTCTTCGAGCCCGCGGGGATCACGTCTTGCAAAAGCAGTTCGCGCACAGCCGCCGTGTCGTACTTCAAGTAGGTAGTCGAACCGGTTACCATTTCCGCGACGAACCCGCTACCGAGTGCGGTCGCTGCGATCATAATGTGGAGTAGAGGTACCGCGATCACGCACGCAATCACGCGTGGTCCGACCAGCCGGCGCAGCGGTGAGACGCCGAGCAGTTCCAGCGCATCGATCTGTTCGCTCACCTTCATTGAGGCGAGTTCTGCGCCGAGGCTCGCACCGGTGCGAGCCGCGACGATCAACCCCGCACCGACAGGGGCGAGTTCAAGTAACACGGCCGCTGCGAGGAATGTGGGAAGGTACTCGACGGCACCAGTCCCAGTGCGGGCAAGAACATCGCGCGTGTGTAGCCAAATCACGACGCCCAGCGCCAGTCCCGTTACAGTCGCAAGGGGCAGCCCGCCGATGACAACCGCATACAGCGGCTTCAGCCACTGACCGATATTCGGAAGCGCTGCGATGGAAGCGGGAACGGCCCGCAGCGCGAACGCCGCGAGCCGGCCGAATCGTTCCAGGAGTGAGATCGCGTTGAACACTTTTGGCGCCGGGCGGCCGGACGAGGTCAGCGACGTGCAGGTTCGCGGGCGTCGGGGCATTTCTCGCGTCGCTGACGCTCTTCGAGGCAGGTTTCAAGCAGATTGAATCGCAGCGCGAAGTCCGCAGAGCCTTCACGGTCCCACGCAAGGATCACGCTTGAGGTCGCAGGGTTGAGTTTCGCAACGCGCGAGAGCCACATCACACCGGCCTCGTGTTGGTATTTACACGTCTGCGGATGGTTCCAGGCGATGTGCGACGCGAGGCACCCCATCGGCATCGTTCGCGTAAATGCGCCGTGAATAAGCAAGGGGCTGCCCTTTTCGAGCAACTCGATGACGCGCGAAAGCCCGTCTTTTGTGACGTGCGGAATCCACGCGGACCGGAATTCGGTGATGGGATCCTGGGTCGGCATAGCGACACTCCCCGCGGTCCGGACCCGCGGCTACCGGCGATAACGCAACTTTGTCTGTAAACGCTTGTGTGCCAGTATGATAGGTAAAATCATTGGCACGAATCGACCTGGACAGCGACTGGCGTGATTGAGTCGCGGCTCAGTTCAGTTGGGGTATCATAGAAGGCGGTTTTGAGGGGTGTCAATAGTCCAGATGCACGGGGAGATTCGCCCGATGATGGGAGCGTCAAGACCGGTTCACGGTTCAGGGGGCGCGGTAAGCAGTTATGGCCGACGCCCGTGACGGATGTCTGCGGAAAAAAAATCCAAATCGTTACAAGTTAATTTAGAAGTGATTGACAATCGCTTTAGTCGTGATTACGTTCGCTTGTGTTTGTGCGATGTCACTCCCTAGGGGGGAACATCAGGGATTACTAGGCTGATCGTGAGTTAGTGGGGACGCGGAGCGAAAAACACCCGCGCGGCGCGAGTGACAACGCATTGTCACTCGCGCTAGCCGCTCGCGGCTTGGCGAGTCTGGACCGGTTCGGAACACGGTACTCTCCCGCGAAGCCGCAAGCGGCGTTACGCTCACTCCTGCCGCTCGGGGCGCAACGCACGCACTTGAGCGCCGGCCTTCCACATCTCGCTGTCCGCGATCTCCTTCAACTCCTTCTCCAACTGCTGCCGGTAATCGGGTCGGCTGTTCGCGTCGAGCGTGCGGCGTGCCTCCTCACCGGTCGCGACCGACGTGTAGAGTTGCTCGAACACCGGCTTCGACGCGTCGCGGAACGCCTTGAACCAGTCGAGCGCGCCACGCTGCGCCGTGGTGGAGCAGTTCGCGTACATCCAGTCCATACCCTTCTCGGCAATCAGCGGGTACAGGCTTTGAGTCGCTTCCTCAACCGTTTCGTTGAAGGCCTCGCTGGGTGAGTGGCCGTTCGCACGGAGGACTTCGTACTGTGCGAGCCACAGCCCGTAGATGGCACCCATGAGTACACCGCGTTCGCCGGTCAGGTCGCTGACGACTTCCTTCTTGAAGGTGGTCTCGAACAAGTAGCCCGAACCGATGGCGATGCCGAGCGCGAGACAACGCTCGCGGGCGCGACCGGTCGCGTCTTGGTGGATCGCGAAGCTGGAGTTGATTCCGCGGCCCTCGACGAACAGCCGGCGCACCGTGGTGCCGGAGCCTTTTGGCGCGACGAGGATCACATCGATGTCAGGCGGCGGGTTTACGCCGGTCTGGTCGTTGAACACGATCGAGAAGCCGTGCGAGAAGTACAGCGCCTTGCCCTTCGTGAGCGCCGGCTTGATTTCGGGCCACATCGCTTTCTGCCCGGCATCGGACAGGAGGTATTGAACGACGGTGCCCTTCGCGGCGGCTTCGACCGGGTCGAACAGGGTCTCGCCCGGCTTCCAGCCATCTTCGAGGCAGAGGTCGTAAGCCTTGCCGCCCTTGCGTTGACCGACGATCACCTTGATGCCGTTGTCGCGCAGGTTGAGCGATTGTCCGCGGCCCTGGACTCCATAGCCGACCACCGCGACGATCTCGTCCTTGAGGATCTCGCGGACGCGGTCGAGGGGGTAGTCGGCACGCTCGATGGCTTGCTCAACGGTGTCGCCGATTCGAATCTCTTTCATTTGGGTCTACTCGCGGTGGGGTAGGACGAATATCCTCTGATGAGAGGTTACGAAAAATTACTTCGACGTCAAGAATTCAAACATGGACACGACAGACGCGCAGCCTGCGGAATCCACCAGCACCTGTGACGTAGTCGACCGGTTGCTCGCGCAGTGGAAGGCGGCGCGGCCTGACCTGGACGCGTCGCCACTGGAGGTGGTGGGGCGTGTGATCGTGCTGGCGCAACACCTGGAACGCAGCGTCGAAAGTGCGCTGGAGAAGAACAATCTCACCTTGGGCCAGTTCGACATCCTCGCGACGCTACGGCGCCATGGGAAGAGAGGCGGGCTAACTCCCACTCGCCTGCTGGAAAGCGTGGTGTTGTCGAGTGGCGGGATGACAGCGCGGCTGGATGCGCTCGCAGAAGCCGGCTACATCACGCGGAAGCCAAGTCCCAACGACCGGCGGATGGTGGTGATCGAACTCACATCTAAGGGCCGTCGCGTGATCGACAACGCGACCAAGACGCGCTTCACCGAAGCGAAGGATTCGCTGCCGTCGCTGAAACCCGACGAGATGACGACGCTCACGGGACTGCTGCGAAGGTGGCTCGCGCAAGTCGCGGGGTAGGATGAGCTGCGGCGGGCAGGTGTAGCGTCGGGTTAGTCCCGTTGTTGCATGACCGCGCTATTCACTCCGAGACGGCCCATTCCGAAAGTAGTTCATCGCGCTGAGCAAGAGTCCATCGGCTACTTCGTCAGGCAATTCAACAGCAGCGCAGATGTGATTCAGCGCCGGACCCCAACGACTCTCGATCAGTTCCGCGAGTTGACGCGGATGTCGCTCCGCTTGTGCGCGCTCGGAGAGATGCGGCAGAAGAAAACAGCGACTGAGGCACTGCAATCCGCTGTGGTTACGCGACATGAAGTAGAGCCAGTATGGAAACTCAGTATCGAGTTGGGAGACGTACTGGCGCACCGCTGGCAATTCAAAGAGTTCGTCTCGAATGTTGTTGTAACCATCGAAGGCAACGTCAACTCGCGTCCGGTACTGGTGGATCAATTCAGGTGAGGAAAAGAGGCGACGGAGCACACTCAACGCCGGCGTAGTGTCCAAGGTTTCGACTTCCTCACGACTAACCACAAGGATTAGTGGGTCAAGGTCATGCACCGCCCGCACCCCCGTGACCTAACTTAGAATTCGCGCCGATGAGAACCGCTCTCATCGCGCGCAGCGCGCTTGCTATACGGGTGACACGAACCTTGCACACACGATTGTCGCGTACATTCCGTACCACAACGGTGCGCATCATGGTCACCTCCAGACGCGGTTCGTTTCACTCGTCCACCACGTCTTCAAGTTTCGAGATCGCGACGACCTCGCTTCTTCGCACGAAGACGCGATTCCGGTTCCGCTTGATGCCGGTCGTGACTGAGTCCGCGACGTACAGTTCCCGCGACGTGTCTGTGTCGCGTAGGTCGTGCAGGTCCGCGTTCTTCAGCTCCAGAAAGTGTTCGTCGTAGCGCACCAAGCGGCCCAGGCACACGTAGGGGCTGACGAGGTCGATTACCACTTTCTCTTCGAGCAACTCATCGAGCATGACGGTCTCCGCGAAGTGGCTCAAGCGATTGTACCATCTGGGAAGTTCGCGTTCCCGGAATATGCCTAACCGCAGGAGCGGGCGCTTGACCGCAGCGCGACCCACGCGCCACGATAGGTTCGCATAATACTCGCACGCAGGCTTTCCCACATGCCCCGCCGACCGACCAAACGGCCCGCGCTCCCCGAGCAACTCATCACGCACCCGGCACAACTCGCCGTGTGTCTCACGCACCTCGCGACCGCCCCGCTCGTTGGCTTCGACACCGAGTTCGTCGGGGAAGACGCATACCGGCCGGAGTTGTGCCTCGTTCAGGTATCGACAGCGGAGCAACTGTTCGTCATCGACCCGTACGAATGCGGTCCGCTCGACAGCTTCTGGGAACTGCTGCTTGACCCTGCACGCACCGTCATCGTCCACGCGGGGCGTGAGGACGTGCGCATGTGCTACTTTCAAGCAGGCACCGCGCCGCCGAACGTCTTCGACGTGCAGATCGCCGCGGGGCTTGTCGGGATGACCTACCCCATTGGTTATGCGGGCCTCGTCCACGATCTGCTCCACCAGCGTATGACGAAGGGCGAAACCCTCACCGACTGGCGGCAGCGTCCGCTCACGCCGGCACAAGTACGGTACGCCTACGACGACGTGCGTTTCTTGCTTCCAGCGCACCGTAAACTCACGGAACGTCTGAAGCGCCACAAGCGGCTCGAATGGGCGGAAGAGGAGTTCGCGACTGCGGTGCGAAGGGCCGTCGCAGACGACGTGACCATCGAGCGATGGCGAAAGATCAAGGGCATCGGCGTGCTAAACCGGCGCGAACTCGCTGTCGCACGCGAAGTCTATGGCTGGCGCGACAAGTTCGCGGAACGTCTGAACCGACCGCCGCGGTTCCTGATGCGCGATGATCTCCTGATCGAGATTGCGAAGCGCGCGCCGACGAAGGCGGAAGAGTTGCACGCGGTCCGCGGACTGCCGCGCGGTCAAGCGGACGCGATCATCGACGCGATCACGCGTGCGAAGGCGCTGCCGCCCGAACAGTGTCCCGAACCGGAAGTACGCGACAACGACACCTCGAATATCGTGTTGCTTGGCAACCTGCTCAACGTGGTTCTCTCGGACTTCTCCGGACGGAATCGGCTGGCCGCGAACCTCGTCTCGTCCGGGTCTGACCTCAAGGCGATCGTCCGCAGTCGGGTGTACGGCGAACCGCTGCCGGACGTGCCGTTGTGCCGCGGGTGGCGGGCAAAGGCTGTTCTCCCAGTGCTACTCGCGATTCTATCCGGTGACGCGGCGATCCGTGTCGCTGACCCGAAGGCGACCGATCCGTTGGAGCTAGTCGAACTGGAACCGGAAGAGGACGAACTCCCGGATGCGGAAGAGGCCAATGAGGTCGCGGAGTCGACGGAAGTTGAGTCGCGGAGGCCAACGGAACCAATTCCCCCTTCCGTTACGACCAACGGTTCGCTGTAATAACGCCGTGGCTTAACGCCCGTCGCGGAACGTCGGTGAGCAATATGCTGAAGTGTCCGAACCCAACTTGCCCCTACACATTCGACCCGTCTCAGGTGCCGACGGGTGTCGTGTTGAGTTGCCCGCGCTGCGCGATGCAATTCACGCTCGGCTCGCCTACGACCGGACCCGCCGCGCCGCCGGGGTATGGGGTTGGCCCCCATACCGCTCCAGCGGAGTCCGAGTTCGAAGCGGTTGGCCGCACCGCAGTCGAGGATCGCGACCCGGACGCGCAGATGCCCGGTCGTCGCACCAACAAGTACCAGGTATTCATCCTCGCGGGCATCGCGGCCGCGCTGATGGCCGGGACTACTCTCGCAATCATCTTCAAGGTCATGAACCGCGGGAATCGCGGTTCTGGGGGCGACAGCGCGCTGAAGGACAAGAACCGCAACGTCGGCCTCGATACGCTCCCGACTGGCTGGGTGCAGGACTCTGCCACGCACCTCAAGGTCGGTTCGCCCTACGTGTACGGTTTCAAGCGCGAGAACCCCGAAGCCTACGTTGCGTTTGGGTCCGCCGAGTACGCGCAGGGACGGTCGCCGCGCGCGAGCGAGATGCGCCGCGATCTCGAGCTACCGATGCAGAAACTGTTCACGAAGTTTGAGGAGGAGCAACCGCCCGAAACGAACTGGCTCGGTCAGATCGTTGGCAAGCGACACGCCTTCAAGTTCCGCGCCCCGTCGAGCGATGGGTTGATCTGGCAAGGCGAATCGTTCACGGTCGCGAGCAAAGGGATCGCGTATTTCTGGGTCAGTTGGTGCGGAGAGGGCGATTATGACGGGCTGAAAGACGAGTTCTCGAAGTTCCGTGGCAAGTTCAAACTGCTCGAAGTCCGCAACGACTGGCGTGAAGTTGTCGCGAAGGAAGTCGAGTATAAGGGGAATCTGACGCCGCACTACACGTTTACCGACGCGGAAGCCGTCTGGAACGAGGCGTCGCACGAAGCCGATAAGAAGATAAACCCCGATCTCGACCGGTTGCTGCGGATCAATCACACGCCACGTAGCGACCGCAAGGCGCTCTCTGACGATGCCGATCTGCGCATCTACCTCCTCGATCCCGCAGGCGACCCACTCCAGCAGGCACGCGAGTACGTCCAGGCTCACTGGGTGAACCACGTGCAGACCGCTAGCGTGGGGCTTCTCACTCCGCTTCCAGCGCCGACGTTCACCGAACTCACTGGCGAGGCGCTGGGCGATGAGACGGCGAAGGGACCCACGCCGATCGTCCGGCTCGAAAGCAAAGTTCTGGACCCGGTGACGAAGAAGATCGCCGCTTCATCGGAATCACGCCTGGTCGTGATCTCTGCGGTCCGCGTTGGGGACAAAACCGTGGTACTCCACTGCTGGTGCCAGTGGGCGAAGCGCGACGTCTTCGAGTCGCGGTTCATTCAGATTGCGTCGTCATTACGTTGATTTGCGGTGAGACCGGCCATGACCTGCCCCACGGAAGACAGAGTTTACGGCAGCACGGTTGGCACGACACTCGGCACGGGGCTGGGTACTTGTGGTTGTTCGCGTGGCGTGCGCGGTTCGGCGGGTCGTTCCGCTTGCGGGAGCATCAGCCCGCGCTGGCGCAGCGCGTCGGCCGCGTTCAGGATGTCGTCCGTGCGAGTCGGAGCCACTTCGTGGAGTTCAAAGTAGTAGCGTCGGGTGTCGCGGATCGGGAACGGCCACACAACTTCTGCGAGGAAGTCGAACGGCGGGTAGGCGTACCACGGCGCAGTCACGTGGATGCGTTTTTCGAGTGTCTCGTAGCCGGGTTGGACGATCTTGACCGTGTAGTGGCCGTAGTACTCGAACGAGGTGTGCGCCGGGGCTGCACCGATCGACCTGTTGTCGATGTAGACCTGGGCGTTGGGGACGTTCGATTCGATGATGAATCGGCGATCCACGCACCCTGAGGCTGTCAAGCAGGCCAGTACCGCAGCGAGTCGCACGGTTCGCGCCGTCGTCATCCCGGTTCCCTCGCGGTCAAACCGCTGTTGCATAAAGCGAGGCGCCTGCATACCAGGACATTTGGACACGGTCAACGTCACCCTCTCGCCAGTATTTCCGTACCTGCTGCGGTATTCTGTCTCGAGATGGCCTAGTATGTGTGAAGAAGAATGAGGTGTTGTGTGTCGGCGTTTGAACCGGTGCGATTCGCCGCGCTGACAGATGTGGGCGTAAAACGCAGCCACAACCAGGACGCTTGCGCCGCGCAGCCTGCGGTGGACGCGGCCGGGTTCGCGGCTCAGGGGCACGTATTCGTCGTTGCCGACGGTATGGGCGGGCACGCCGTAGGGGAGAAGGCCAGCGCGAAAGCTGCACGAGATATTCCGTTCCTATACCTGAAGCACGCACGTGACGGGATAATTGCTGCTATCCGCCACGCGTTCCAGGAAGCGAACGCCGGCATTTTCGCAATTGGGCAACAAAACCCGGAGTTCCGCGGGCTGGGCACCACGAGTACGGCGCTCTTCATCCGACCTGAGGGCGCGTGGGTCGGGCACGTGGGAGACAGCCGCGCCTACCGCATCCGCAAGGGGCTGACGGAGCAACTCACCTTTGATCATTCCTGGGTGTGGGAGATCGCACGGCGAAAGGGTGTGGACCCGGACGAACTCGGTGACTTCAAGAAGAACGTCATCATTCGCTCGCTTGGGCCGGACCCGGAAGTCGAAGTTGATATCGAAGGTCCATACCCGCTCGAACCGGGAGATGCGTTCCTTCTGTGTAGCGATGGTCTGACGGGGGTCGTCACGCCGCAGGAAATCGGCGCGGTCGTTACCGCGCTGCCTCCCGACGACGCGGCCCGGTTTCTGGTCCAAATCGCCAACCTTCGCGGCGGCCCGGACAATATCACCGTACTCATCGTTCAGATGCCTGATGGTCGGCAGAAAGGCAAGGCCACGACGGCAGTGGGACGTAGTGCGTTCGCACGCCTCTGGTCCGGATGGAACAAGCGAGTCCCGTGGTCCTTCTCGGTCCTCGGTATGGGTGTCTCACTCGCGCTCTTCTCGCTGTCGCTGCAAATCGGCGGCGTCCCCGGCGCGACAATCTTCTTCGTCCTCGCGGCGATTCTCATCCTCACAGGTCTGGCGGGGTTAACGGTTCATGTGCAGAAAGAGGAAACGTCCGGAGCCATCGTGACCGTGGCCGACACGGCGCCGCGTGCGTTGAACGTGTACAAGAAGCACGACTGCCAGTTGACGCGTGAACTCGCAGATCGCTTTGCGCAGATTGAGGCGTCACTCCTTGCGGGCAACCGCAGTCACGGCATCCCGACCGACTTCGAAGCACACGCGAAACTCGTGGCGACCGCCGATTGCGCCGCCGAGAAGAACGACCATACCGCCACGTTCCGCGCGCGGTGTTACTCGCTCCTGTTGCTGGCTGAGGCGTTCCACAAGTCGCGTCAAAAACAGGAATCATTCCGCCCGAGTTGGACCCCGAGTCCGTCATCTCCGTCCTGACTGCATATTTTGTTCCCACACCGAACCGCCTGTCCGGTACACTGACTGCGTTGACTACCCACCACCCGACCCGCTCTCACCACTAATCAATTGAGGGTGCCTGTGCGTCTCCCCACTGGCTCACTCGGTCTGTTGTTCGCGATACTTGCCTTCACCGCACCCGGGGCGCGCGCACAACCGGTCCCCCTTCCTGCAAAGATCGATTTCAGTCGCGACGTTCTGCCCATCCTGTCGAACAACTGCTTTCAGTGCCACGGCCCCGACGACAAGGTGCGGAAGGCGAAAATGCGCCTCGACACGCGTGAAGGCGCAACCGTTGCGGCCATCGTCCCTGGCAAGCCGGACGCGAGCGAACTGATTACCCGGCTCACCGCGACCCCGGACGACAAAAGCGTGATGCCGCCGCTCAAGACCGGCAAGAAGCTCACGCCCCGCGAGGTCGAAATCCTCAAGCAGTGGATCAAGGAAGGCGCCGCGTACACGACTCACTGGGCGTACGTTCCACCGAAGCGGTCGGAACTCCCTAAGACGAAGCACCAAATCACAAACCCGATCGACGCGTTCATCTTCGCGAGGCTAGAGGCGGAGAAGTTGAAGCCCTCGTCAGAAGCGGACCGGTATGCGCTCGCGCGGCGGATTGCGCTCGACCTGACCGGGCTACCGCCCACGCAGGCGGAAGTCGAGGCGTTCGTGACCGACAAGACCGCGCGTGCCTACGAGCAATTTGTCGACAAGCTGCTCGCGAAGCCCGCGTTTGGTGAACACTGGGCGCGGATGTGGCTCGACCTCGCCCGCTACGCGGATAGCGCCGGCTACGCCGACGACCCGCAGCGCACCATCTGGAAGTACCGCGATTACGTGATCCAGTCGTTCAATGCGAACAAGCCGTTCGATCAGTTCACGATCGAGCAACTCGCGGGCGACCTGCTGCCGAACCCGACCACGGAACAACTCATCGCGACAGCGTTTCACCGCAACACGATGACCAACAGCGAGGGCGGCACAAACGACGAGGAGTTCCGCAACGTCGCGGTGGTCGATCGTGTGAACACCACGTTCACGGTCTGGATGGGAACCTCGATGGCGTGCGCACAGTGCCACACGCACAAGTACGACCCCATCACGCAGATCGAGTATTTCCGTTCGCTCGCGTTCTTCAACAACACCGCGGACGCGGACAAGCCCGACGAAAGCCCCACACTCCCGTTCTGGACCGACGAACTACTTGGGAAGAAGACCGCGCTCGAAAAGCAGATCGCGGATCTCGAAGCACTCCTGAAGGGCAAGAAGCCTGACGAGATGAAGCCGGACCGCGACAAACTCGCGACGCTCAAGAAAGACCTCGTCGCGGTGAAGCCACTGACGACCGTTCCCATCTTCAAGGAACTGGCTGGTGCCGCACGCCGCAAGACCCGGTTGCAGTTCCGCGGCAACTTCATGGATCTGGGCGAGGAAGTCAACGAGGGCGTCCCGGCGGCGTTCCCGCCTCTGAGTAAGAACCAAGGCTTGAACAGGCTCGACTTCGCCAAGTGGTTGATGAGCGCTGAGAACCCGCTGACGGCGCGTGTGATCGCGAATCGCTACTGGGAGCAGTTGTTCGGCACCGGCCTCGTTCGCACGAGCGAGGAGTTTGGCGCGCAGGGCGAACAGCCTTCGCACCCCGAGTTGCTCGACTGGCTCGCGACTGAGTTGGTCGCGCAGAAGTGGGACACGAAGAAGTTCCTCAAACTCCTCGTGATGTCTGCCTCCTACCGGCAGTCAGCGAAGGTAACGCCGGAGTTATTCGAGAAAGACCCGGAGAATCGCCTCCTGGCGCGCGGGCCTCGCGTGCGGCTTTCGGCCGAGATGATCCGCGACCAGGCGCTCTTCGCGGCCGGACTCCTCAGCCCGAAGATGCTCGGCCCCTCGGTGCGGCCGGTACAACCGAACCTGGGCGTGAGCGCTGCGTTCGGCGGCTCGATCGACTGGAAAACAAGCGAGGGCGAGGACAAGTTCCGCCGCGGGGTCTATACGCAGTGGCGGCGGTCAAACCCCTACCCGTCGATGTCCACATTCGACGCACCCAATCGCGACGCATGCGTCGTGCGCCGCGGGCGCACGAATACACCGCTGCAAGCGCTTGTCCTGATGAACGACCCTGTCTACATCGAAGCCGCGCAAGCACTGGCAAAGAAGGCAATGAAGGGTGCGCAATCCACCGAGGACGCGGTCACTGTCGTGTTCCGCAGTTGCCTCGTCCGCCCTCCGACGGACGTAGAGTTGAAGCGACTCGTGCAGTTGTACGAGGACGCGAAGAAAGAATTCGGCAAGGACATCCAGAAGGCGAACCAGTTCGCCGGCCCGCTCCCGCCGCTGGTCGCCCCGGCGAACTACGCGGCTATGACCGTCGTCGCCAACGTCGTGTTGAACCTCGACGAAATGGTGATGAAACGCTGAACTTCCGGCCCATCGAATGCAGTCGATGGGCGTGAAAGGGTTATCAATGCACCCAGCACTCGAACGCCTTCAGGCTGTCACACGCCGTAACTTTCTCCAGGACTCTTCGCTGGGGTTGGGCGGCCTCGCGCTGTCGTCGCTGATGGGCGAAGCACGCGCCGATGCACCCAGGAACGAGAACCCGTTGGCGCCGAGGAAGCCGCACTTCGCGGGCACGGCTAAGCGGGTGATCTACCTACACATGTCAGGGGCACCGCCGCACCTGGACATCTTCGACTACAAACCGGAGTTGCAGAAGCAGGATGGGAAGAACTGTCCGGACGAGTTCCTGAAAGGGAAGCGGTTTGCGTTCACATCTGGCGTTCCCAAACTGTTAGGGACGCGGCAGCCGTTCAAGCAGCACGGTAAGGCCGGCACATGGATGTCGGACGCGATCAAGCCGCTGCACGCGGTCGCGGACGATGTGACCGTGATTCGCTCGATGAAGACCGACGAGTTCAACCACGCGCCCGCGGAATTGCTCCTCTACACCGGGTTCGCGCGACCAGGGCGGCCAAGCCTCGGCGCGTGGACGTGCTACGGCCTCGGCAACGAGAGTGAAAATCTGCCCGGCTTCGTCGTGCTGATCTCCAACGGCGTCCAGCCGAGTGGCGGTCAGGGCTGTTGGGGTAGCGGGTTGTTGCCGAGCGTTTTCCAGGGCGTGCAGTGCCGTAGTAAGGGCGAACCGGTTCTGTACCTCAGCGATCCGCCGGGACTCGACCGCGACATGCGCAGACTCGGCCTCGACGCGATGAAAGACTTGAACGAACTACAGGAAAAAGAACTCGGTCACCCCGAAACGCGAACCCGCATCTCCCAATACGAACTCGCGTTCAGGATGCAGCTCTCCGCAAGCGAAGTGATGGACATCTCGAAGGAGCCGGCGAAGGTACTCGACTCGTACGGCGCGAAACCTGGCGCGGGTACGTTCGCGAACAACTGTCTGCTCGCCCGGCGCCTCATCGAACAGGGCGTGCGGTACGTTCAGCTCTTCGACTGGGGCTGGGACTTCCATGGTACCGGGCCGAACGAAGACATCCGCGATGGACTCACGAAGAAGGGAACCACCACCGCGCAATCGGTCGCGGCGCTCATTATGGACTTGAAGAACCGCGACCTGCTGAAGGACACGCTCATCGTGTGGGGCGGTGAGTTCGGGCGCACGCCGTTCCGCGAGGGCCGCACCGCGGGCGGGCAGGTACTCGGTCGCGACCATTACCCAGATAGCTTCTCGTTGATGCTCGCGGGCGGTGGAATCAAGGCTGGTCACACGCACGGCGAGAGCGACGATCTTGGCTTCAAACCGGCGAAGGACATGGTTCACGTCCACGACCTGCAAGCGACGCTCATGCACTGTCTCGGTTTTGACCACACGAAACTGACGTTCCGCTTCCAGGGCCGCGACTACCGGCTCACTGACGTTCACGGCAAGGTCGTGAAAGAGGTCCTGGCCTGATCGTTCCCCATGACTGGTTGCGACTGAACGTCGGTTCAATGTCTACACTCAACCAACCCAAGCCGCCCTTTGCATAAGGGGCGGCTGGCTCCTCCTGACCTCAAACCTCCTTACTCAGAACCATGCGCACCACAACACTCACACTGCTCTCTTGGGCGCTGTGTACGCTCGCACGCGCCGACGACACCTTCACCCAGAAGCCGACCGTCGCGCCAACGGTCGAGCGCGGCGAGGTGCCAAAGCCGGTGCCGGTCGAGGTCGTGTCCACAGAGTGGTCGAAGCGGTTTGACGGCGGTCCGGTACCGCTCTGGGTCTGGGGTGCGACACCCACTAAGAACTACGTTCTGCGCACTGAGTTCGCCGCGACCGGTGTCAAAGCCGCGCGCCTGAAGATGTCCGCAGACAACCACGTCACGCTGTTCCTCAATGGCAAGCAGGTGTCCGTGTCCGACGAGTGGAAAGACGGCGCTGAGGCCGACGTGACGTCGCTCATCAAGGACAAGAACGAACTGGTCGCGGAGGTGAAGAACGACGGCGGTGTCGCCGGGTTCGTGTTCAAACTCGCGATGGTCAATGACAAGGGCGACGTGAAATATGTCGTCTCCGACGAGTCGTGGCTTGCGGCCGAGAAGCAGGGCGTCAAGGCAGTAATAGCCAAGAAGATCGCGACGTACGGCGACGGTCCGTGGGGCAAGGTGTTCGAGGCGAGCGCCGCGGCGCAACCCGGCTCGAAGGTGCCGGCGAACACGTTCGTCGCGTTGCCCGGCTTCAAGGTCGAGAAGCTCTTCACGGTGCCGAAGGCGACGCTTGGTTCGTGGGTGTGCCTCACCGCCGACGACAAAGGCCGGCTCATCGCGAGCGACCAGGGCGGGCTGGGACTCTACCGAATTACGCCGGGCAAGGTCGGCACTGACGATGAGACGAAGGTCGAGAAGATCCCCGCGAAGATCAGCGCGGCGCAGGGGTTGTTGTGGCACAAGGGGACGTTGTACGTCGTGTGCAACGGCGGCCCCGGTAGTGGGCTGTATCGCGTCACTTCGTCGAAGAATGACGACACGCTCGACAAGGTCGAGAAGTTGAAGGCGATCGCGGGCGGCGGCGAACACGGGCCGCACGCGATCCGGCTCGCGCCAGACGGCAAATCGCTCTACGTCGTGTGCGGAAACCACACGCAGGCGCCTGAACTCACGCACAGCCGCGTGCCCAAGAACTGGTCCGAAGACCACATCCTGCCGCGACAGTGGGACGCGGGCGGCCACGCTCGCGGGATTCTGGCGCCTGGCGGGTACGTGGTGAAAACCGACTTCGACGGCAAGACGTGGGAGATGTTCTCCACCGGTTACCGGAACCAGTACGACTTCGCGTTCAACGCGGACGGCGAGATGTTCGTCTACGACTCCGACATGGAGTGGGACATGGGCATGCCGTGGTATCGGCCAACGCGAGTGAGTCACACCGTCAGTGGCGGCGAGTATGGCTGGCGCAGCGGCTCCGGCGTGTGGCCGAATTACTACGTCGATAGCTTGCCCGCTGCCGTCGACATCGGCCCAGGTTCGCCTGTCGGTGTTGAGTTCGGCTACGGTGCGAAGTTCCCCGCGAAGTACCAGAAGGCGCTGTACATCTGCGACTGGACCTTCGGCACGATGTATGCGATCCACACCACTCCTGATGGTGCGACCTACAAGGCGACGAAAGAAGAGTTCCTGAGCCGCACGCCGCTGCCGCTGACGGACGTGGTCATCAACCCGGCTGATGGCGCGATGTACTTCACGGTCGGCGGGCGCGGCGCGCAGAGCGAACTGTTCCGCGTGACGTATGTCGGCACGGATTCGACCGCGAAGGCCGAGACCGCGACCGCCGTGACCGCGGAACGCAAACTGCTGAAACAGATCGAGGAGTACCACAAGCCAACGGTCGACGCCGGGAAGGCGGTCGAGTTCTTGCTCCCGCTGCTCGGCCACGCGGACCGTTTCGTTCGTTACTCCGCTCGCGTCGCGCTCGAACATCAACCCGTGGAGCACTGGCAGGACAAGGCGCTCGCGCTCGCCGAACCAGATGCGGTCGTCAACGCGGTCGTCGGACTGGCACACCAAGGCACGAAAACTCTGCAACCGAAGTTGCTCGCGCGACTCGCAACACTCGACTTCGCCAAACTCGATCAGCGCCAGCAACTCGACCTGCTTCGCGCGTATCAAGTCGTCTTCACACGGACCGGCGAGCCTGAGAAAGTCGCGGGAGCGACGCTGGTCGCGAACATCGACCCGCTGTTCCCGCACAAGTCCGATCTCGTCAACCGTGAACTCGCGCAAGTCCTCGTCTATCTCAAGTCCCCGACGATCGTTGAGAAGGTGACTGCGGAGATGAAAAAGCCGTCGAAGCCGCTCACACAGGAGGGGTTGGACGAGGTGCTGCTCCGCAACCGCGGCTACGGCGGCACCATCGCGAACATGCTTAAAAACTCAGCGGACCAACAGAAACTGTCGTATCTGTTCACGCTCCGCAACGCGACTGTCGGCTGGAACATGGACCGCTGGAAGAGCTATTACGGCTTCCTCAAGGAGGCACAGAGCAAGTCCGGCGGTTCCAGTTTCAAGGGCTTCCTGACGAACATCGAGAAGGAAGCGTTCGCCAATGCGACCGACCTCGACCGGCTCGCGATCGAGGCGGGAGGGATGCGCCCCGCGTACAAAGCGCCGGCGTTGCCAAAGCCTGTCGGCCCTGGCAAGGAGTGGACGACCGTGAGCGTAGTTGCGCTCGAAGAGAAACTGAAGAACGGCCGCGACTTCAAGAACGGTCAGCGTGCGTATGCCGCCGCGCGGTGTGTGGTGTGTCACCGCATGGGGGGCGACGGCGGTGCGACCGGGCCGGACCTCTCGCAGGTCGCCGGGCGCTTCGGTGTGAAGGAGTTGGCCGAAGCACTCGTCGAACCGAGCAAGGTGATCTCTGATCAGTACAAGGCATCCGTGATCCGCACAACGGACGACAAAACCATTACGGGCAAGATCGTGAACGACGCGGGCGGCAAGTACGTGATCGTCACCGACCCGGAAGATTCGAGCAAGGTCGTTGAGATCAAGAAGGATGACGTGGCGACCGTGAAGCCGTCGGCTATCTCTCTGATGCCGGAGAAGCTCTTGAACCAGCTCAACGAGAACGAGGTTCTGGACATGCTTGCGTACATGCTGAGTCGCGGCGACCCGAACCATGCGATGTTCAAGAAGTAGCCGGTCTCAACCTGGCAGCACGAAGCCGCGACTGCCGAGGCCCACGCACGCTTGCATGATCGACCCCGTCAGCACCCCGATGAGCAAGACCGGTCGCCGGGCGCACAGCCTGGCGACCGGGAGTTGCAGGAACACCCCCAGGAAGATCCACAGTCGGACCGTTTCGCCCCGGTTGATGCCCATCGAATCGACCACCGCGAGCGACGCTAGCGCGCTCATCGCGAGGCACAGCTCCGGCTCGCACGCGACTGCCCATGCGCTTCTCCACCCCTTGGCCCACATCACGCGGCTCATCTGGAACATCCCGACACCCGCAATCCCAAACACGATCGCGGACGTGAACAGCCCTGTGTTCGACAGTGTCTCGATCGGGTTCGCCACGAGCCACACGTCGTAGGGGCGGTTCTGCCTGACGTTGAACTCTTTTGCGTCGTGGTACGCGAACTCGAACGCGCTCACAATCTCGTACCCAAATGCCTGGGCGACGACGAGGTTCGTCACGAAGAACCCGAGCGGAACCACGGCGATGAGAGCGACGACGTTTTTCCAGTCGATCGTGTGTAGCCCCCACGCGCGCCCAATCAGCGCGACGAACGTGAGACCGGTAATCAGCGGCAGTGGTTCAAAGAGTACCAGTGCGTAGAGCGAGACACCCATCGCGACGAGCCAGGTTGGTTTCCGAGTGGCAAGGTACCGGACGAGCAACCACAGCGGCAACAGGATGAACACCGGGCTGACGGTGTTCAGCAGCGGGAAGAAGAAGATCTTCGACGGCAGGAAGAGGTAGAGGATCAGAGCCGCGAGACCGGCGAAGCGGTCGTTGAACAACTCGCGCACGATTGCGTAGGCCAGCAGCGCGCCGAGATTCGACACGCCGAGGATGAGCCACGCGATGTCCGCGGGCGAATCGGTGATGCCTCGCAGGAGGTGGTAGAAGAGTACCTTCCCGGCCAGATTTGCGCGTACGTGGAAGTGCAGGTGTGGAGCGATCTCGCGGAAGTCCCGTAGGAACTTCGTGGGCGGGTAGGCGCCGGCATCCCTGTAGAAGCCATTCGACCCCATCGACACGGCATCGCGATCTGGGAACGGCGCCAGGGTACGGATCGTGGCCTGACCCGCCGTTGCGACCAAGAGCCACATCGCGATCACGAGTGTCGGGAACTGGTCGATGCATCGGCGCGAGTGGTAGATCAGAAACGCACCCGTTACGGAGAGCAGCACTCCCATCTTCACGGGCAGAACCACGTTTCCGTTGATGAGTGGGTAGATCCAACCGCCCTCGGCCGAGCCGTAGAACACGTCATTCATCATGGGCGTGCGGACTCCCAAGAGCAGTCGCGAGTGAGTTGGGCTATCGTATGTTCGGGGCGGGGCGGAACCACTCGCTCTCAAGTGTCGCCGTGACCGAGCAGCGCGAGTACCTTCGCCAAACCGAGTCGGCGGAGTGTCTCCATGTTCCGCCGCGGGATGTTCTGGAGTGCCTCGGGATCGTTGTTCACGGCGCTGATACTGTCTTCGCGCAATAGGTGCAGCATCGGGAACGGCGAGCGGTTCGTGTAGTTTTCGACATCGTCCGGGCGCGTCCCCGTGAACTGGTAACCGGGATGGAAACTCGCGATCTGGATCACGCTTTCCAGACCGAGTTCCGCGATCAGCGATTCGATTTCGACAACGAAATCGTTGTAATCGAGGAACTCGCCGAGCGCGAACGGGTGAATCAGGAAAGCGGTTTCCACTTGTTCGATAGGAGCGTCCGCGAGGGTTCGGAGTTCGACCGCGAGGGCCGCGCGGAGCGACTCCGCGTCTGTCGCGTCGGTGACGGTGTATCGAATCAACAATCCGTCGAAGACCCGCCGCGCGAACGGGCACAGGTTCAGCCCAATCACCACGTTCGCGATCCACCTCTGTGTTGCTTCCACGACTCTGTCGGCGTTCATTCGAGTTAATCCCCAACGTATCACGATGAACGTTCGGAGTGTAACGTATCGGCGTTGAGTTGTGTCGGGCCGGATTAACTCATCGTGGTGAAAACCACGCGACTGGTGTTGCGTCAGTTGAGTTTGCTCTGCTCATCACAGCGCAAGGAAAGATGAAACAAACAGGCCGTGGACCCCGCGCGACCAGAAGCGAAAGCCCTGGACCCCGTCCGGGTCTTTCGTGATGCGTGCTGCTATAATCAGCGTGACCGTGGCCGACGGAACCGTTCCGCCCGCACGGTGTTAACGCGGTGGCTGTTCCCATTGGATTCCACTTACCACGGAGACTCGGAGATGTTCGCGCGCTGGACACTCGCTTGGTCGCTGGGCGTCGGGATGATCGGACTTTGTCTCGTCGCCGGCGGCGCGGAAGACAAGAAGCCTGACGAGAAGAAGGTTGAGAAGAAGGACGAGAAGAAAGACGAGAAAGATCGCAAGGGTGCGGTTACTGGTGTGGTCACTGCGAAGGGTGACAACTGGATTGAACTCAAGGCTGACGGTGAGGAAAAGGCACGCAAGTACGTGCCTCAGTGGAAGGGTGGCGCCCCGGCCGCAGGTGGCGGGCCGGACAAGGACATGGTCGCGCAGATCAAGACTGTCGCCGTGAATAGTCGTGTGAAGATCGACTGGCTATTCGAGGAGCGGTTCCGGGTGATGAAACTCGAGGTACTCAAGAAACCAGAAGAGAAGAAGTGATTCCCGGCGCCGCAGGGTTCTTACGCGGTCTTTCCACAACCGTGATGAACCCCACGGCGCGCGAGTTTGACCCCGACACCCACCCGACCCGAGACCCCACCCATGTACCGCGTCCTGGTTCTGCCCGCCCTGCTGCTCACCGCCGGTTCTGCCGTAGCCGCGCCCAAACTCGACGCCGCGAAATACGGCTGGCACTCCGACTACGCGACCGCGAAAGCGGAGGCGAATCGCACCGGCAAGCCGATGCTGCTCGTCTTCCGCTGCGAGCCTTGAGGCGACTGTGCCTCGATAGACGAGCAGGTTGTTCGTCTCCACAAGGACATCGCCGACATCGCGGATAAGTTCGTTCGGGTCCGCCTGGTGAAGATCGCCGGGGCAGACTTGCGTCGGTTTGAGTTCGATCACGACCTCACCTGGTTCGCGTTTCTCCTCAATGCAGACGAGACGATTTACGGGCGCTATGGCGGGCGCGACGCGTCCGACGCCGAAGCACGCCTCTCAATGAAGGGACTGCGCCACGCGATGCTCCGCGCGCTTGACGCGCACAAATCGCCGCCGGCTGCCGTCGCAATTGCCGGGCGACCAGAGCGGGCAGAGGACTTCGTCGCAGCGAGTCGGCACAAGGGGTGCATCCACTGTCACAACATCAACGAGTTTCGCAGGGCCGACCTCAAGGCTGCGGGAAAGTGGGACCGTAACAGCGTGTGGGTCTACCCGCTGCCAGAGAACGTTGGCATCACGCTCGACGTGGACAGCGGCGACCTCGTGAAAACGGTCTCGGTCGGTTCGGCAGCGGAGAAGTCCGGGCTAAAGTCTGGTGACCGCCTCGCGAAGCTCAACGGCTATGGCGTCGCGTCGTTCGCGGACGCATCGTACGCGTTGCACAAGGCGCCGGCGAAGGGCGAACTCCCGGTCTCGTGGGTGCGCGCCGGGAAGGAGATGACCGGCACGATTTCCGTTACCGATGGCTGGCGAAAGACCAACCTGACGTGGCGGCCATCAATGCTAGATATCCTCCCCTCAGCACCTTTCAGCGGCGGCGAACTGACCGAGGCCGAGAAGAACGCGATGGGACTGGACCCGAAGCACGCCGCGCTTCGCCAGGATGCGGAGGTTCACGCGATACTCAAGGCCGCGGGCCTGAAGGGCGGCGACATCGTGATCGGGTTCGACGGCAAGACTGTGGAAGGCGACATCAGCAAGCTCTTCGGCTACGTCCGCCGAAACTACCTTGTCGGCGATGATGTCGCCATCAACATCATCCGAGGTGGAAAGCGCACCGTTGTGAAGTTGTTGTTGAAGTAGCCCTCTGCAGGGCGAACGGCCGGTGAAAGCCGGCTGGTGAGAATTTCCAACCCTCACCAGCCGGCTTACACCGGCCGTTCGCCGTTCTTGCTATAATCGGCGTGACCTGTTCCGCCGAAAGTCGAGAGCCTTCCCATGCTGAACACCGCCGTTCGCGAAGCTGTCATGCGGGTGCTGCCGCGAGTGAAGACCCCCGCGCAGTACACCGGTGGCGAACTCCACTCGATCACCAAGGACCACCGGCAGGTTCGCGGGAAAGTGTGCCTGTGCTTCCCGGATGCGTACACGCTGGGTATGAGCCACCACGGGTTCCAGGTGCTCTACACGATCATGAACAATGATCCGCAGTGGGCCTGTGAACGCGCGTTTGCGCCGTGGATGGACTTTGAACGCGAACTCCGCCGCAACCGACTCCCGCTCTACGGACTAGAAACCTTCACGCCGCTCTCCGAGTTCGACATCGTCGGGTTCAGCCTTCAGTACGAAGTGTGTTACTCGAACCTGCTCACGATGATCGACCTCGGCGGAATCCCCCACTTCGCGAAGGAGCGTCGCGTTTCGGACCCGCTCGTGATCGCGGGTGGACCAGGCGCGCAGAATCCGGAGTTGCTCGCCCCGTTCGTGGACCTTTTCGTAATCGGTGACGGTGAGGAATCGCTGCCGTGGGTGATGGAAAAGTGGATGGCGCTCAAGGAAGTCGCGATTCGCGAAGACGATCTCTCTCCTGAGCGCCGCCTTGAGATGCTCGCGGAGCTGGTCCAGAGTACTCGCTGGGCGTACGCGCCCGTGTTCTACGAATTTGACTACCACGCGGACGGCACCATCGCTGCGGTCAACCGAACACGCAGCGACGTACCGATGCAGATCGAAAGTTGCACGATCACGCAAGACCTCGACGACATTCCGCTACCGACGAGGCCGGTCGTGTCGTTCGTTCAGACGCCGCATGACCGCATCGCGATCGAGATCATGAGAGGTTGCCCGTGGCAGTGCCGATTCTGCCAGTCCACCGTCATCAAGCGCCCGCTCCGCGTTCGTTCGGTGGAGACCATCGTACAGGCTGCACTGGAGAGTTACCGCAACACCGGAATGAACGAGGTCAGTCTGCTGTCGCTGTCGAGCAGTGACTACCCGCACTTCGAGGAATTGGTGAAGCGGATGCATGAGGTGTTTGGGCCGTTGGGGGTGAACGTCTCTCTGCCGAGCCTTCGCGTGAACCACCAACTCCGCAGCGTGCCGCAACTCATGCAGGGTTGGCGCCGCGCCGGTCTCACACTAGCGCCCGAAGTCGCGCGCGACGACATGCGAACTCAGATCCGCAAGCCGATCAAGAACGACGACCTCATCGAGGGCTGTCGCGAGGCGTTCAAGGCCGGTATGTCGCACGTAAAACTCTACTTCCTGTGCGGGCTGCCGGGCGAGCGCACCGTAGATCTCGACGGCATCGTGGAACTCGCGGAAGCCATCAGCGAGGTGGGTAAGCAAGCGACCGGGCGTCACAAGGAAGTGACCGCGTCGGTATCGAACTTCATCCCTAAGCCCCACACGCCATATCAGTGGAACGGGATGCAGACCCGCGAATACTTCCGCTGGGCTGGCGACTACCTGCACCGCCAGAAGCGCAACAAGTTCGTGAAGATCAAACAACACGACATCGAGACGAGTCTGCTCGAAGGTATCCTGACACGCGGGGATCGTCGCGTCGCGCCCGGGCTGTACGAAGCGTGGAAACGCGGTGCCCGATTTGACGGCTGGAAGGAGTGCTTCAAGCCAGACGTGTGGTGTGGTGCGTTCAAGGATCTCGGCATCGACGTGGATTTCTACCGAACGCGACCGCGCCCGGTCGGCGAGAAACTGCCGTGGGACCACGTCAACGTGAAGAAAGGCCGCGCATACCTCGAGAAGGAGCAGGAGCGTAGCGTGATCCAACTTCGTGTGATGGCCGACGCGGTCATTGGCGAAGGCGGGGAGGCCGGCGAAGCACCCAAAGGGTGCGGCGGGTAAAGTCGGGGAGGGAAAAGGATTCCGTTCTCGTGGAGATTTTTCCCTTGCGAACGAAAACAGGGTGAACGCATAGTAGAGCGTTCCTGCGAATCTGCTGTTCTCCCCTTTTTCCCTGCTGAGGTACGCCCATGTTTCGCGCAAGCATGCTCGCTGTGCTATTTGCTGGTCTCGTCGTGCTGTCCGGTGGTCTGGTCGGCCAAGACCCCAAAAAGGACGAACCGCCGGTGAAGGTGAAGGGCGTTCTTCCCGCGAACTGGAAGAAAATCGGTCTAACGGACGACCAGGTGCAGAAGATTTACAAGGTACAGAACAAGTACGACGACGAGATCGAGAAGCTCCAGGCCAAGATCGACGTGGCGAAGACCGACCGCACGAAAGAAATGAAAGCCGTCTTGACAGCGGACCAGAAGAAGCGGCTCGATGACATTCTGACCGGCAAGGAGAAATGAGACACTCATGGGCCTGGACCGCATCATCCGATTCCCCGCCGGCTGCGTGCCGGCGTGGGATGCTATCAAGTCGCACCTCGCGCGGGTTGGTGAACCCGCTCCGTTGCGCCTGATCGACAACCTCCCGGCATTCCCGGACGAGACGCCTGAGGCTGGCTGGCGCGAGTTGCGCATCACAGCCGGGGGCGGCATGATCACCATTCGCCAATCAACTGACGCAATCACTTGCACTGTTTGGAGTAACGCGGACGCGGCGCTTCTTGCGGCGCGCGACCGCGTTGCGTGGGCGTGTGCCGCGTCCGGTGGCGGAACCTTGGTCACGGACACCGGTCCAGCAGTTTCCCACACCGAATTCGCACTCCTCTCCAACATCCACCCGGCATAACTGCTACGGGCGCTTGTGTGTTCCGGGTGTTCCCACACCCGCGCCTCTTCCCGCACCTGCCTCCCTGTCGATATCCAGCAATGTCAGTGTTGCGCGCCTGAACGGTTGGGCTTGTCCCGCCCGTGCGGGTTCGCTAACTTCCGCGAACTCCGGGCGACCGGATATTCCGGCTCGCACGGAAGAAGGGACCAACCACCGTGAACGTCACCGTGCGGCAACTTGCCGAGTGGGTTCGAGGCGAGGTTCTCGGCGACCCTGACCTGGCCATCTCGAACGCCCGCACGCTTGGTGATGCCCAGCCAGGCGACATCACCTTTGTCGAGAGCGCAAAGCACCTGTCGGCGTGGCACACAAGTAAGGCCTCAGCCGCTGTCGTGCCCGCGTCGGTTCCCGTGAATGGCCGCCCGGTCATCCGAGTCGTCGACCCTCTCATGGCGTTCGTGAACATCGTTCAACACCTCCGCGCCCGCCCGGCAGAGTCACCGGGTGATGTGTCCCCGTCAGCTCACGTTCACCCCTCAGCGATACTCGCGCCTGGCGTCTCCGTGGGGCCGTTCGCTGTAATTGGAGAGGGCGTCGAAGTGGGGGCGAACTCCACGATCCATGCCGGAGTTGTGATCGGTCGTTTCTGCAAGATCGGCAGTGAGGTGACCATGCACCCGCGTGTCGTGTTGTACGACGACTGCGTGATTGGCGATCGCGTCACGTTGCACGCCGGAGTCGTTATTGGGGCGGACGGGTTCGGCTACCGGACCGTTCGCGGCACGCAGCAGAAGGTTCCGCAGTTGGGATCTGTTGAGATCGAGGACGACGTCGAAATTGGGGCCAACTCGACGGTGGATCGCGGTACGTTCGGGCCGACCCGCATCGGGGCTGGCACGAAAATCGACAACCTCGTCCAGATCGGACACAACTGCCAGATCGGGCGACACAACATCTTTTGCGGTCAGGTCGGCGTCGCGGGGTCGTGCGTGACCGGGGATCACGTGATGCTGGGCGGTCAGGTCGGAGTTTCGGACCACCTGACCATCGGCGCGCGGGTCGGCGTCGGCGCGCAATCCGGCGTCACGACCGACCTACCGTCCGACTCGCAGGCGCTCGGCACGCCGGCGCTGCCGTTGCAGGAACAGTTGCGGCTGCACGTGAACCTTCGTCGGTTGTCGGATTTGCGCCAGGACGTGAAGCAAATCAAGAAGCAACTCGACACGGGGGCTCAGTAGATGGTTCCCGGTGCGGTTCTCTCCGGTGGTGGCGCGTTCGAATCCCGCGAACCAGTGGGGTTGCTCGCGTGCGGCGGGCGGTTCCCCGTCGTGTTCGCGGAGAAGGCCCGCGAGTGCGGCATCCCGGTCGTGTGCGTCGCGGCTCACGGCATGGCAGACCCAGTCCTCAGATCCATCTGCACGGAGTTCACCTGGCTCCGACGCATGTCCATTGGGACAATCATTCGCGCGTTCCGTCGTGGCGGGGTGAAGCGGTGGACTATGGCGGGGAAGTTCGAGAAGCGGGTGTTGTTCAGCCCGTGGCGCTGGTTCCTCCTCGTCCCGGACTGGCGCATGATCCGGTTCTGGTTTTTCCGGCGCCGCAACGCGAATAACGATGACTCCCTCCTCCTCGGTGGCATCAACGAACTGAGGGCGGAAGGTCTGGAATGCGTATCAGCCTTGGACCTGTGCCCGGAGTTGCTCGTGAGCGAAGGCGTGTTGACGCGGCGGAAGCCGACCAAGGGCGAGCAACAGGACATCGCGTTCGGCTGGCATCTGGCGCGTGAAATGGGCCGGCTTGATGTCGGCCAGAGCGTCATGGTCCGCGAGCGTGCCGTTCTTGCGGTTGAGGCGATCGAGGGGACAGACCTCGCCATTCTCCGGGCTGGCGAACTGTGCCGACGGAACGCGTTCGTCGTCGTGAAGGTGGCCAAGCCCGAACAGGACCGCCGGTTCGACGTCCCGACTGTGGGAACGCGAACTATCGAGACAATGCGAAAGGCTGGGGCCACGGCGCTCGCGATCGAGGCCGGGCGGACCATCGTCATTGATTCGGCGGCCACGGTCGCGCTCGCTGAAAAGTACGGCATCACGATCACCAGTCTGGTCTCCCCTCCCACGGTGTGAGGTCGCATAGACTGGCGGTTTCGCGAGTTACTCAGCTTTGCGACCGGCGGACACTGTTCCCTTCCGACCGCTCGTGCGGATATAACTACATCAGCGCCCCGGGGCACCAATCATGCCTCGTAGATCACAACCGCCTGGCTCGTTCTGGTTCTGCGCCTGAGAGCGGATTTGAGACACGCATGGGGTCCATGTCCTTTCTACTGCCGAACCCTCTCTCAGGTGCCGCTGCGGTGGTCCTGGGGGAGGCGTGTGTTGCGAGTGTCGGCTATCACGACATGACGCCTGGACCGACGACCGTTTCGATCACGGACGGGTTACTGACCCTCACACGCCCTCAGAATGAGAGCGGTTACCTAATTGTTCCGTGGCCAATCGACCCGTTCGGAACCCTTGTGGTCACGACGACCACGCTCCGTGAACGGGGCGAACCGTACCGGTTGCTGGTCGAACTCGCGCGGGGCAAACTGAACCAGGTCCGTACGCAGACCGCGGAGTGGCAGTCGATCGGGCTGCGGACCGCCACGGACTTCGATCGCGCGGTCGCGGAGGCCAGCCGGCAGTTCGGGCACGCAGTCCTGACTCCGAACGGTCAGGAGGCTGACACACTAGCAACTCGTGTACTCGAACAGGCGCATGCTCTCGCGGACCGGCTCGCGCGGGACTACACCTCACAAATGCTCGCGACACGCCACAAGGCCGAGGGGCCAATCGAGACGCGGCTTGCTGCACGTCACAAGCGGCCACTGCGCAGCGCCGCGATCGACGAGTATTGCCGCGTCTTCACGGCGGCCTCGGTGTGCATTTGCTGGGCTGATATCGAACCGAACGAGGCCCTATATGACTGGACCGAATCGGACGCGGCCGTTGCCGCTGCCTGTTCCGCGGGCCTGCCGGTGACCATCGGGCCGGTCATCGACCTCGCGCCGGGGATGATCCCCGCGTGGGCATCCGGCTGGGCGACCGACTTACCAACACTCGCCGCGTGCATGTGTGACTTCCTGGAAACCGCGATCAACCGCTATAAAGGCGACGTTCACCGCTGGGTGGTGTGCGCCGGATTCAACCACGCCGACGCGTTGGGTCTTCAGGATGACGACCGACTCCGGCTCGCGTTTCGACTGTTCGAAGCGGCGGCACAGGTCGATTCCAGTCTGGACCTGATTCTGAGTGTCGCGCAACCGTGGGGCGAGTACCTCGTGGACGAGGAACAGACGATCTCACCGATCACGTTCCCCGACGACCTAGTTCGCGCGGGCGTCCGGCTTTCGGCGGTAGAACTGGAAGTGCGTGCCGCAACCCGCCCGCGCGGAAGTATGCCGCGCGACCTGCTCGACACTGCTCGCCTCTTCGATGTTTTCGGGATGCTCGGTTTACCACTTGATGTTGTTCTGAGTTTGCCGTCGTCCGACGAACCGGACCGCGAGGCGCTCAAACAGGGACAGTCGCTCTGGAAACCGGGGTGGCTGTCGCGGCCCTCGCCCGAAGGACAGGCCGAGTGGGGCGCTTCGTTAGTGGCGCTTGCTCTGTGTTGGCCGCAGGTTTGCACGGTGACCTGGGATCACTGGTCGGACGCGGAGCCGCACTTGGTTCCGCATGGTGGGCTGCTCGACGGCTCTGACCAACCAAAACCGCTCCTCACCCGCCTACGCACGCTTCGTACCTCGCACCTCGCACCGGAACAGTAACGAGCCAATCTGCTCGCTAGGAATTCGTGAACCAAGGCCGCGTGCCTCGATCCGACGCCCCAGATACCGACCCGGTCCGACCACTACCCATCGATAAGTCCGCGAAGCCTTCCGCCTTGCAGCTAACCTCTGGCGAATCGTTCGGTGGCGCCGAGGTTCCGACTTTCGGTGTGGTTGTGGATCGTCGGAACGGGCGCGGTGCTGTTCGCGGTCCTCGCGAGTCACTCGGTCCGCACGCGGCCGACTGTGGTGTCGAATCCTCTGGACCGACTGGGGTACAAGAAACCCTCAACGTTCCAGATGGCCTTCCGCCCACGTCGTATCAATAATCACCTCTCGTGTGATCAATTCCGAGCAGCCACGGTGGTGATTGATGTCGGCCGGAAACCCCTCGCTCGCCCGCGCCAGGCTGTGCCTGATTCTGGCTGCAGTTCTGTGGAGCCTCGGTAGCGTCTTCATGCGGTTGCTGCGCGAACCGCTCGGCCTCGGATTGGACGAACCGCTCCTCACGCCTCTCCAGATCGCGTTCTATCGGGGGCTGTTCGGCGGCATGGTCATGCTCGCGCTGGTCTATCGCGTTGAGGTGACGTTCCGTCTGCCGATGCTAGGCATGGTAGCAGCGTTCGCGGTGATGAGTGGCGTGTACCTCTCCGCGCTCGACGGCCCGGCGGCGAACGCAATCTTCCTCCAAAACACCGCGCCGGTGTGGGTGTACCTGTTCGCGGTATTGGCAATCGGCGAGCGCGGCGACCGGCGAGGGTGGCTCGCCGTAGTGCTCGCGGCGGCGGGTGCCACAGTGATCGTCGCGGGGAACTGGCCGCGCAACCTTCCATCCGATTTCGACGGCGCGCAGCGCAACAAGCAGATGCTTCAACTGCTCCTGGGGCTAGGAAGTGGCGTTGTGTATGCGATCGTCGTGCTGTTTCTCCGCCACCTACGCGAGCACTCGGCCGCGTGGCTCGTCGCTATCAACTTGCTGGGCAGTGCGGCCGCGATCGGGCTGTTCGTGTTAATGGCGGACGGCCCGACCGCGTTCGTCGGTTGGGCGACGGCCCCGAGCGCGTGTCAGGTCATGGTTCTGTTTGTGTTCGGTGCGTTCCAGATGGCATTCCCGTATTGGCTGTTCGCACGCGGGCTGCGCACCGTTTCGCCACAAGAAGCCGCGATCATCACGCTCATCGAGCCGCTTCTTAACCCTGTGTGGGCGTACCTGATCACGCCGGAGAAGGACACGCCGAACATGTGGATGCTCGTAGGCGGTACGCTAATTCTGCTCGCGCTCGTGTGGCGATACCTACCACGGAAACAAGAAACGGAATAACCACAGAGGCACAGAGAAATACCGAGAAGACTGTTTTCAAAACGCATTCTCTCCTGTCTACTCTGTGTCTCTGTGTCTCTGTGGTTAGTCCGTTTCTTGGTAATCCCATGCCGCCTCTCCACATTGCGACGTTCGCGTGCGATGTCACGCCACCCGAAGATCACCCGCTGTGTGGCGGTTGGATCACGCCAGTTCGCGGTGTCGATGACCCGCTGCGGGCGCTCGGCGTAGTGCTGCTCGGTGTCGGTAAACCGGTCGTGCTGTGCGCGGTCGATTGGACCGGACTTCGCAACGAAGCGTTCCGCATCTGGCGAAAGGCGCTCGCGGATGCGGCCCACACCACTCCCGAACACGTTTCGCTGCACTGTGTTCACCCGCACAACGCGCCCTTCGCGGACTTGGAAGCCGAAAAACTCATCGCCGCCGCGAAAGCCGCGAAGTCGCTTGACCTGAAGTATTACGCGGAGTGCGTGAAGAAGAGCGAGGACGCGTTGAAAGCGTCTGTGATGAAGTCGGTGAAGTTCACGCACGTCGGGACCGGGTCCGCGGAGGTGAAGGAAGTCGCGTCGAACCGTCGCGTGCTAGGCGACGACGGCAAGGTGAAGTTCACTCGCACGAGCGCGACCAAGAACAAGGAGGCACGCGACGCACCGGAAGGACTCATCGACCCGCGTTTGCGCACGCTGAGCTTTTTCGATGGGGACAGAGCACTCGCGGCGCTGCACTTCTACGCGTGCCACCCAATGAGTTATTACGGGGACGGTCGCGTGAGCGCAGATTTCTGCGGCTTGGCGCGTCAGAAGTTGCAGGACGAAACGAAGGTCTTTCAGGTGTACTTCAACGGCTGTGGCGGGAACGTGACCGCGGGCAAGTACAACGACGGCTCGAAGGAGAACCGCCCGGTTCTGCGCGACCGCATCCACGCGGCGATGGTTGCGGCATCCAGGGACATGAAGCGAACCGAAGTGAAAGAGTGGGACTGGCGCTTCGAGGCGGTAAAACTGCCGCCACGCAAAGAAGCCTCGTTCAGTGCGGAGGAGAGTACGAAGGCGCTGAACGACGAGAAGGCGACCTCCGCGAAGCGGAACAACGCCGCGTATCAGCTCGCATGGCTCAAGCGCAAGGACACGCCGATCGAAGTGAACTGCCTCGACTTCGGCGGGAAAGTGCTGAGCCTGTTTCTGCCGGGCGAGTCGTTCGTTGAGTACCAACTCGCGGCCCAGAAGATGCGAGAGGACGTGGTGGTGAATGTCGCGGCCTACGGCGACGATGGCCCGGGTTACATCCCGACCGCGAAAGCGTACCTCGAAGGCGGCTACGAGCCGACCGTCGCGCTGACTGGCCCAGACTCCGAAGACATCTTGCACGCCGCAATGCGGAAGTTGCTCAAAGCAGAAATGAAAGGGAAGCCATGAAAACGCTGCTCACGCTAGCCATAGCATTGGGTTTTTCTGTACCGGGGTTCGCGGCCGATGCGAATACGTACAAGGCCGGAGTGGCGACGAAGGTTATCACGCCCGCAGAAGCGGTGTGGATGGCCGGGTACGCATCGCGTACCAAACCCGCCAACGGGAAGATTCACGACCTCTACGCGAAGGCGCTGTGCCTCGAAGATTCCGCCGGCAAGCGGTTCGTGCTGGTCACAACCGACCTGATCGGGATTCCGCGCGAACTCGGAGAACAAGTTGCGAATGAGGTCGAGAAGAAACACGCCATCAAGCGTGACGAACTCATTCTCAGCGCATCGCACACGCACTCCGGGCCGGTGATTCGCGAGAACCTCGTGGACATGTATCCGCTCACGAAAGAAGACGCCGCGAAAGTCGATGCGTACACGAAGCAACTCAAAGACGATCTCGTCACGCTGGTTGGAGCGTGTCTGAAGAACCTGCAACCGGTGTCGCTCAAGTACGGCACCGGGAAGGCGACGTTCGCGGTGAACCGCCGCCAGCCGACAGACAAGGGAGTCATCAACGGCAATAACCCGGCCGGGCCGGTCGATCACTCAGTGCCGGTGCTGGTCGCGGAAGGGAAGGACGGTAAGCAGGTCGCGGTGGTGTTCGGGTACGCGTGCCACAACACGACGCTCGATCTGATGCAGTGGAGTGGCGACTACGCTGGCTTCGCACAGATTGCGGTCGAGAAGACGCACCCCGGCGCGGTCGGGATGTTCTGGACCGGCTGCGGTGCAGACGCCAATCCGCTCCCGCGGCGCAAGATCGAACTCGCCGAGCAGTACGGCAAGGAACTCGCCGACGCGGTTGCGGCTACCGTGAAGACCGCGAAGCCGGTCACCGGCAAGTTCGCCGCGAAGTACGAGAAAATCACGTTGAAGTTCGAGGCGGTTCCCACGAAGGCGCAGCTCGCGGCCGACACGTTGAGCAAGACACTCGCGATTCAGAAACGCGCGGAACGGCTGCTCAAACAACTCGAAGCTGACGGCAAGATTAGTGACGAATACCCGCATTACCCGGTTCAAACCTGGGCGCTCGGTGACCAAATCCTGTGGGTCGCGCTCGGTGGCGAGGTCGTCATCGACTACGCGATTCGCTTGAAGAAGGATGTTCCGACGAGCCGCGCGCTGTGGGTGATGGGTTATGCGAACGACGTGATGGCCTACATCCCGAGCGCGCGCGTTCTCAAGGAGGGTGGCTACGAGGCCGACTCGTCACAGATCTACTACGGCATGCCCGGCAAGTGGAGCACGACCATCGAAGACGCGATCGTTGCGAAGGTGAAGGATCTCACCTCGAAAGTCGCGGAACTGCCGAAGCCGCCCGGTGCGCTCACTCCGAAGGAGGAGCTCGCGACGTTCAAAATCCCCGAAGGTATCGCAGTGTCGCTCGTGGCGAGCGAGCCGGACATTGTCGATCCCGTTGCGATGTGCTTCGACGAAAAGGGCCGGCTGTTCGTGTGCGAGATGCGCGGCTACCCGAACGGCGGTGTCGGCACTGGCAACGAGACGCGCGGCAAGATCAAGTGCCTGATCGACAAGGACGGCGACGGCCTGTTCGAGACTGTAAGCACGTTCGCCGAAGGGCTACGGTTCCCGATGGGCGTGATGTCGTACAAGGGCGGTCTTCTCGTCGCCGTCGCACCGGACCTGCTGTACCTCGAAGATACCAACGGCGACGGCAAAGCGGACAAGACAACGGTCCTCTACACCGGCTTCAACCTCGCGAACATTCAGCAGATGGTGAACAGTCTGCAATGGGGCTTGGATAACTGGGTGTACGGCATCTGCGGCAGCGACGGCGGCACAATCACCTCGCCACAGAAGAAGGACATGCCGCCGCTTTCGTTGCGCAATCGCGGCTTCCGGTTCAAGCCGGACGTGCCCGGCAGCTTGGAGCCGACCAGCTCCGGCGGGCAGTACGGTCTCGCCGCCGACGACTACCAGCGCTGGTTCACCGCGACCAACAGCCAGCACCTGCGGCAAATCGTGTTACCGGAACATTACCTGAAGCGCAACCCGTACCTCGCGGTGAGCGCGGTCACGCTCGACATCCCCGAACACGGGGCCGCCGCGAAGGTCTTCCGCATCAGCCCGTTTGAACCGTGGCGAGTGGAACGCACAACGCGCCGCGCCGGTGCGCCTGACGCGAAGCGATTCCCAACCACCGAACTCGTGCCCGGCGGCTACATCACGTCCGCGTGCAGTCCGCTCATCTACACCGCGGACCTGCTCCCGAAGGAGTATCGCGGGAACAACTTCGTGTGCGACCCCGCGAACAACCTCATTCACCGCGAACTGCTGAAAGAGAAGGGCGCCGTCTTCACCGCGGTGCGCGCCTACGAGGACAAAGAGTTCCTCGCTTCGACGGACAACTGGTTCCGTCCGGTCGATCTCAAGACCGGCCCGGACGGCGCGATTTACGTTCTCGACTTCTACCGCGAAGTGATCGAAACGCCGTTGTCACTGCCGGAGGACATCAAGAAGCAACTGGACCTGGAGAGTCGTGGCCGGGGCCGTATCTGGCGCATCGCACCGAAGAGCTTCAAGCCCGCGAAGATGCCGGACCTCAGTGTGATGACCGCGAAACAACTCGCGGAGGAACTCACGAACGCGAACCCCGGGCGCCGACTCACCGCGCAGCGGTTGATCGTGGAGAAGCAAGACAAGGACGCGGTTGCACGCATTCGCGAACTGCTGCCAATTGCGTCTGGCCAGCCGGGTCGCGTGAGTTTGCTCTGGGCGCTGCACGGCCTGGGTGTCTTGAAACCGTCTGATGTGTTGCCAGCCTACGAAGACCCGGATGCCGGCGTTCGTGAGCAGGCGCTGCGCTTGTCCGAGCCGTTCTTCGCGGACTCTGCCGCACTGTGTACGCGGGCGACCAAGTTCGCGACTGATCCCTCGCCCCGCGTACGATTCCAACTCGCGTTCTCGGCGGGCGCAATGCCGACTTCTGACGCTGCGAAGGTACTCGCCGCGCTTCTGGAGAAAGACGCAGGCGACCCGTGGACCGTGACCGCCGCGCTCAGTTCTGCCAGCGCGTGCGGCTTCGAGTTGCTCGAAACGCTGACCGCGAAGGGCCGGAAGCCGAGCCCGGTGATTGTGTCGCGGGTCGCCGCGATGGTTGGCGCGAAGGGCGATGCGAAACAGATCGCGCGCGTGCTGGAACTTGTCGCCGAAGGCCGGGCGCCCGGTGCGGACGCGGCGCTGCTCGACGGGTTGGGGCAGGGGATGCG
>SXGU01300599.1_pt1 | contig 56184 bp, 57 predicted proteins | sample 3174531 | NCBI WGS metagenome assembly SXGU01 (sample SAMN11356863, study PRJNA531348) | freshwater metagenome | isolation source: freshwater sample F1-140 | place: China: Fuxian Lake, Yuxi | collected 2017-12-25 | reverse complement strand
ACGGCCACGCCACCTGCAAGCTTTGCCAAACGCTCCTGCAACTTCTCACGATCATAATCTGAATCGCTCTTTTCGATCTCTGAGCGAATCTGGGCGACGCGGCCCTTGATGAGTGCATCATCTCCGGCACCCTCGACGATCGTTGTCTCATCCTTGCTAATAACTACTTTGCGAGCGCGTCCTAAGAGCTCCAAGCCCGCTTGGTCGAGTTTAAGGCCGACCTCCTCGGAGATGACGGTCGCACCTGTGAGGATAGCGATGTCTTGGAGCATCGCCTTACGACGATCACCGTAGCCTGGCGCCTTGACGGCAGCTGAACGGAATGTGCCACGGATTTTATTGACCACCAATGTTGCAAGAGCCTCGCCCTCTACATCTTCGGAGATGATTGCAAGTGGCTTACCTGATTGCATGACCTTCTCGAGCACTGGTACCAAATCCTTTATATTCGTAATCTTTGAGTTTGCGATCAAGACATAGGCATCCTCTAGGACGACCTCCATGCGATCTTGATCGGTCACAAAGTATGGAGAGATATAACCCTTATCAAAGCGCATTCCCTCGGTGAGCTCTAACTCAAGACCAAAAGTATTCGACTCTTCGACGGTGATGACACCCTCCTTACCAACCTTGTCCATCGCCTCGGCGATCATGTCACCAATGGTGGCATCGGCTGCAGAGATCGATGCAGTTGCAGCGATCTGCTCCTTTGAATCTACGCTCTTTGCCATCGACAAAAGCTCGGAAACGATCTGCTCGACAGCCTTTTCGATCCCACGCTTGAGCGCGATTGGATTTGATCCCGCAGCGACGTTGCGTAGTCCTTCGCGCACAAGTGCTTGAGCCAATACCGTTGCAGTAGTCGTTCCATCACCTGCGACATCATCGGTCTTCTTTGCGACCTCTTTGACGAGCTCTGCACCGATTTTTTCATATGGATCATCCAGGTCGATCTCTTTTGCGATTGAAACGCCATCATTTGTAATCGTTGGGGCGCCCCACTTCTTTTCAAGGACGACATTACGACCACGAGGTCCTAGGGTCACCTTGACAGCATCGGCCAAGATATTCATTCCGCGCTCTAGACCGCGACGTGCATCTTCATTAAAGGCAATCTGCTTTGCCATGAGTTGTGCTCACTTTCCTTTGATTTCAGTGGGGTCGTTATCACTCGCACCCCGAGAGTGCTAACGCCAAATCTAGAGGAGGCGCCCCACAGACGCAAAACGGCCCCTGGTTAGCGGGCTGTGCGCGTGGACAGACGGGCCTCGCGCAGGCGGCGAAGGCGCTTGACCAGCATAGGGGCGGCCATCAAGGCATCGTCCCGGTCGATCAAGTCATTGAGAAGTTGGTAGTAACGAGGAGCGCTCAGATCAAAGAGCTCCTTGATCGCACTCTCCTTTGCCCCGGCGTAGCGCCACCAGCTCGCCTCAAAATCAAGGAGCCGTGACTCGACATCACTTAGTCCGCTATAAGGTGATGGCTCCTGCTCTGTAGACATGAGTGTGATTCTATCGGGCGAAGGCCCAAAGTCTGGGATTTATTAGTTTCTTACTCCATGGATGGTAATCATTCCTCGCCCAACCTTTACTCATACATCCTTTCTGGCTTGCTTTACTATATTGCGCAGCATCGTTGGAAAGACAAAGAGATGAAGTGGTGCGATTGCATGCCAGTACAACTGGCCTCCCAATCCACGCGGATAGAATGTCGCCTCTTGTACGACATGAGTCTTCCCGTTCTCTGATCTCACAGTGAACTCAAGCCATGCCTTTCCAGGCAGGACCATCTCTGCATAGAGTTTTAATCTACGGCCAGGTTCTAACTCATCGACTCTCCAAAAATCCAAACTCTCGCCGATACGCAGATAATCTGGATCTCGGCGCCCACGGCGCAGACCCACTCCACCGACTGCACGATCAATCAGGCCACGCGCCCACCAGAGAAGGTCAGAGCCAAACCATCCATGCTCACCTCCAATACCCTCGATCTGACGCCAGATTTTCTCGGCCGAAACATCGGTAGTGACTTCACGTAGATCGCGAAGAACCGCCTCTCCAGCCCATTCAGGATCTCCCTGTGCTTTCTGCCATGGCGCAGTCGGAGTCGTCGCATCTGACCAACGTGTCTCTACACCATGATCACTAATCTTTGAAAGCGCCAAAGTCATAGCCGTCGATACATCGGTCAGACCCTCAGTCGGTAGCGCAATGACACCACCAATACTCTTATCTGGATCAGCAACAACCTCACTGATGAGAGAGCCAACCAGTGGGCGTGCCAATGCAGTGGGAACAGGTGTAACAAGGCCGATCCACAGACTAGAGAGCCCCGGGGTCAAGACTGGAATCTTTATGATGATACGTCTCTTTAATCCCGATAGTTTGGCAAACTTCTGCATCATGGCCGCATATGTCAGTACCTCAGGCCCACCGATATCAAAGACCTTACCGACTGGCTCGGGCAAAAGCGCAGCACTCTTTAGGTAGTAAAGAACATCTCGTATTGCGATTGGATGCGTGCGGTTCATGACCCACTTAGGTGTCGTCATGATAGGCAGGCGATGCGTCAAGTGGCGCAGCATCTCAAAGCTAGCAGAGCCAGAACCGATGATGATCCCGGCGCGAAGCTCCATCACCGGTACGGATGTACTGGCTAGCTCTGTGCCAGTGCGGGCCCGTGATGCTAAGTGCTTGCTGATATTTTTATCGTTGGCGATACCACCGAGATAAACGATCTGGCAGACGCCAGCGGCTTGTGCAGCTTGTGCGAAATCACGGGCCATCTTCGCCTCGATCTCATTGAAATTTGGACCGAGATTAATCGAATGCAAAAGGTAATAGGCGGTATGGACTCCGACTAATGCCTCATCGAGATCTATTCGATTCTCAGCGCTCCCTTCACTAATCTCAACGGCCGATGCCCAGGGCTGTCCTTGAATCTTGTGCCAATCGCGCACCAAGATTCGCACATCTAACTTTTCATCAATCAATGCTTTCACTAGACGGCCACCAACGTAGCCAGAGGCACCTGTGATGAGGTACTTGCGCTCTTGAATTGGAGTAGCCATGCAGTAGAGCCTAGACTTAGCCACATGCAAATGACACCTGAAAAACCTCGAGTGATCATTCTCGGAGCCGGCTTTGGCGGTCTGACTGCGGCGAAGGCGCTGGCAAAAACCGCCCATGTCACACTCGTAGATCGACACAACTTTCAGACTTTTCTACCTCTTTTGTACCAGGTATCTACCGCAGGCCTAGCCGCAGATCACGTCGCACATCCTGTCCGAGGAGCGCTTCGAAATACAGGTGTGGCATTTCGGATGGGCTCTCCCCTATCGATAAATCACGCCAGTAGAACGCTTCATCTCGATAGCGGTGAAGCCCTTGGCTTTGATCATCTCGTCGTCGCACTTGGCTCTGCCACAGCCGACTTTGGTGTTCCTGGTGTGCGCGAATTCGCCTTTGGCATGAAGAGTGTTCATGAGGCGATAACAATTCGCGCAGAGGTCATGCGCCGCTTCGAGGATCTGTGCCGGACACAAGATGGCGCGATCCTTTCGATCTCGGTCGTAGGCGGCGGACCGACAGGGGTGGAGATGGCAGGAGCATTTGCCGAATTAGTGCAGGGCCCATTAAAAAACGACCAAGCAGAGGCTGCCGCCAGAATTGATGTCTACATCATCGAGGCAGGTCCGCGATTACTCCCTACGTTTTCAGAGAGCATCTCTGTGCGTACAAAAAAGGATCTTGAGAAACTTGGCGTGAAAGTGCGGGTCGATACATCCGTTGCAGCAATCGATGCGACAGAGATTCGACTTAAAAATGGGGAGTCAATCCCCTCTCAAGTCACAATCTGGGCGGCGGGTGTGCAAGGTGAGCCTGCTGCAGGAATGTTGAATCTGCCCTTAACTGGCTCGCGCATCGATGTTGAGCAATCACTACAGGTCAAAACTCTTCCATACATCTGGGCTATCGGTGATATCGCTGGTATCAAGACAGGAGATGGCTCCTTCCTGCCGATGGTGGCACCTGTTGCGATGCAGCAGGGACGTTTCATTGCCAAACAGATTGAACGCCTGGTTCAACATAAAGCACTTCTACCTTTTAAATATCTCGACAAAGGCTCGATGGCCACCATCGGTCGTAACAAAGCAGTAGTAGAGGTCAAAAACTTTAGACTCGTAGGAGTCTTGGCCTGGTATGCATGGTTATTTCTCCACCTCTTCTATCTTCTGGGTGGGCGCAACAAGATCGGCACGATTGCCGACTGGACGTGGAACTACCTCACCTTTGATCGAGGTAACCGACATGTCATGGATTCGGTTTAATGCCTCAATATGCTCAACTGCGTGGCCATGAGATTTACTGCTACGAATGGGAGAACGAGGGCGAGGCAGTCGTCTTGCTCCATGGCGGCTTGAGTAAGACCTCGAGCTGGGATTACATCATGGTCCCACCACTTGAGGATGGCTTTCATATCTTTGCCTACGATCGCACTGCCCATGGTTTCACTGGTGATCAAGTTGGCAGTCTGCACTTTGAGTTTCAAACTCGTGAGGCAATCGCATATCTTGAAGATGTCGTCCAAGAGCCTGCTCATCTCATCGGTTGGAGCGATGGAGCAAACATTGCTTTGATGGTTGCGATAGCGCGTCCTGATCTCGTCAAATCGATCGTGGCCATTGGTGGCAATTTCCATTACAGCGCAGTCATGAAGCCTTTCGGTGATGTACTCATCTCTCCTGAGGATCAAGCCGAATACAACCTGATCTCTCCCGATGCACCTCACACACTTCGTGAGAAAGCACTGCGCATGAACGCTATCTGGAGCAGTGAGCCCACACTCTCTGTGGCAGAGATCTCCACTATCCAATGCCCCGTATTAGTGATGGCCGGTGATGACGATGTCATCGATCACCATCACACCATCGAACTCTATGAGGCGATTCCCTTGGGCCAACTGGCGATAATTCCAGGTACTTCACATGCTCTGATGAAAGAAAAACCAGATCTTGTAAATGCAGTAATCACGCAGTTCTTGGAGGATCTGAGCTATCCCGTTACCCGTGAGACAGTACGACGCACTAACAATCAACTGGCGTAAGTTTGCCGGTCTCGACCCCATAGATCGCCCCACCAACGCTGACACCTTTGTTCAGTAGAGGGTAAGAGCGCACGCGGTTCACATCTGTCCTTAGAGCCGCTCTTTGGTCTGTGACAGTTCTAAATTCCAGGCTTCGCGTATCTACGCCATGCTCTCTTTGAATGAGAGCGTGTATATCGGCCTCTTCGCCCATCGCCATACGGCAGTTGGTATGCGGCATGATCAAGATTCGTTTAACACCAAGGAGATATGTTGCTAACACCAATGTACGCAGAACATCTTCGGTCACACGTGCACCGGCGTTGCGCAGAATCTTGGCATCTCCTGGGTTCATCCCTATGACAGATAGGGGTGCGATCCGAGAGTCCATACAGGTCACAATAGCCAGTCCACGTTGGGCAACACCGGTGAGCTCTGAGTGCTCAAAGCCCTTGATGAACTCAGTATTAGCCGACAAGAGATCGGCAAAATCATCGAAAGGAAAACCAGTCATTGATCTGCCCCCTCCTAGAGACTCTTACGAGCCTCCCGTCAGGATTGAACTGACGACCTGCGCATTACAAGTGCGCTGCTCTACCACTGAGCTAGAGAGGCCTACGTGTCATCACGTACCGATCTTTCGATCGGTGATAATTATGGCAGTGAGTTAGGAAATCTTGAAATCTGAACTGCATTGCGACCTCAAGATAGGTTGTATCAGTGAGATTAGGCATTCTGGATGTAGGCCCAAAGATCACGAAAGGATTCTCCAGATACAGTGCGAATAGCCGGTGTTTAGCCCATGACCGATGGGCTAAAGCACGAAAATTTCACTGGCATCTAGGCTGGCTGGCAGAATGCGACCCGTGATCACCAACTATTGGATGAGCCCTGAGACGACCTCGGTCAATCGCCTCCCCATGCTCAATATCGAGCACCTTGAAAAGATCTCACTCGATGGCACTTGGCGCTTCCAACTCCTTCACAATCCTCTTGCTCGTCTTGGCAAAAGATGGTCATCCATTCCTGTCCCTGGCTTATGGACTATGCAGCCAGAAAGCGATGTCTTCTTTGATAAACCAATCTATACAAACGTGCAGATGCCCTTTGAAGAACAACCTCCATATGTTCCAGAGGAGAACCCTCATGGTGTGTACGAGCGAGATTTTGATATACCGGAGAGCTGGCGAGATAAACGTGTAGTACTTCATCTTGGTGGCTACGAGTCCGTTGCCCTTATCTACATCAATGGCATGCAAGTCGGACTCACAAAAGATTCAAGACTTGCCGCAGAGTTCGATATCACAAAGTTCGTACACCCAGGTTCGAATATCATCCGCATCGATGTGACGAAATGGTCAGATGCCACTTTTATCGAGGATCAAGATCAATGGTGGCATGGCGGGATTACCCGCTCAATCAATCTCTTTGCAACGAACAAGGTCTTCATTGAGCGTCTTTATACGACGGCGGGTCTTGATCAAGATCGCACCACTGGAACCCTCAATATCCGGGCACATGTTGCCAGCATCGAGAATCTATCGATTGATGGATACTCGCTGCGCACCTCTATCCAAGAGCTATCTAAAGTTAAGGGCACGCAATTAGAGGCAACGATTACGAGCTTCACAGCTCCCACATGGACAGAGCGGGATGAAAATCTCAAACGTAGGAGTGATGAGTACTTTCATGGCGCATTCTGGCATGGAGATATGCCCGCGGATGCACGACGGGCCATCGCAGAGAACGAGCCCTGGCCCGCTGGAGCTATCGAGTTAGATACCAGGATCTCAAAGGTGAAGGCCTGGTCTGCCGAGAGCCCACATCTCTATACCCTGCGCATCGAATTAGTAGATCCCACTGGGGTCGTCATTGAGGTCTCACAACAAAAAATCGGTTTCCGCTCAGTGGATATCGATGGACAAGAGCTCCTAATCAATGGTGCACCAGTCATCTTCTACGGCATCAATCGCCATGATTTCAACCGCTTTACCGGGCGTGCTGTGACTCGTGAGGATATGCGCGAGGATTTACTCGAACTCAAGCGCTGGAACTTCAATGCAGTGCGCACATCACATTATCCCAATGATGCGGCCTTTCTGGATCTCTGTGATGAGCTCGGTTTTTATGTTATCGGTGAGGCCAATATTGAGTCGCATGCCTTTATCTCATCGATCTGTAACGATCCAAAGTATCTGAGCGCCTTTGTAGATCGCGTGGGCCGCATGATCGCCCGCGATATTCATCATCCCGCTGCGATCCTGTGGTCCCTTGGAAATGAATCAGGGGCTGGCACAAATCATGAGGCCGCTGCCGCCTATGCACGCGCCTTTGATCCTACGCGTCCACTGCACTACGAGGGTGGTATCCGAGGCAACTGGATGGGCAGTCACTCGCTCACAGATGTGATCGCACCGATGTATCCACACATCAGTGCTATCAAGGATTATGCGAACTCTAAAAAAGCCGATCGCCCTTTGATCATGTGCGAGTACTCGCATGCGATGGGAAACTCCAATGGCACTTTGGCTGAATACTGGGAGGCCATCGAATCTACCTACGGATTACAAGGTGGTTTTATCTGGGAGTTCTGGGATCACGGCCCTGTGCAGACAATGCCAGATGGCAGTACGCGTTATGCATATGGTGGAGATTATGGGGAGAGCAAACACGACGGTAATTTCTGTTGTGATGGGATGGTCTTTCCAGACCGCACGGCAAAGCCGGCTATGCATGAGTTCAAAGCCATCGCAGCACCTGCCACTATCAGTGCCGTCAAGGCCGCACTGGGGAGTTTCACAATCTTCAACAAGCACTTCTTCAAGGATCTCAGTGAGTACGAGGTCAATTGGTCTATCACTCGTGATGGGCTGGTCACCGATAACGGGCGTGTGAGGCTAAATAAAGTTGGCCCACGTAAGACTCTTTCCTTCACAGTGAAATCTGCACTTTTGAATCGGCCAGATGGCCCTGGCGAGCGCTTTATTAGCTTGCACCTTGTACGTACCGCTAGTACTGCATGGGCACCGGCCATGAGTGAAGTCGGTTGGAATCAAATGCCACTTCCATCACAGGCCTTGAAAGTAAGAGTATCCAAGGCTTCAGAGTTATTGACTGATGTGGTCGATGAATATGGTCAGATTCTCATGCCACATGGAGTTTTGGCACCTGTCCTATCTCTGTGGCGTGCCCCGACCGATAACGATCGAATCGGGCATATTGCAACCAAGTGGAGCCGTTGGGGTCTGCGCGATATCGATCGCAGCGATTGTGTCGTCTCTCATAAAAGCTCTAGCACCACCATCACGAATACTTGGCTGACGAGCACTGGTTTTAGAATCAAACACAAACAAATAGTCACACCTGTAGCAGATGGCTTTCGGGTTAAAGAGAGTGTGATCCTGCCCAAGCAGTTGGATGACGTTGCACGCGTTGGCATCAACTTCGAGCTCGATGGCAAACTATCTGAGCTCACATGGTTTGGATCCGGTCCGCACGAGTCATATCCTGATCGTAAGATCGCGCGGATAGGTCGCTATCTCTCATCCGTGGCCGACCAGTACATCCCCTATGTGCGACCACAAGAAAATGGTGGACACAACGCAGTTCGTTGGTTTGAACTCACAGATTCATCTGGCCGTGGGCTTCGGGTTGCCCTCTCTCGGCCGCTTCAAGTCTCTGTCACACCTCACCGCGCCATTGATCTAGCCGATGCCACCCACAATGTAGAGGTCAAGGCTTGCGGTAACACTGTCGTACATATTGATGGGGCTCACCGTGGAGTCGGCACTGCCGCTTGTGGGCCTGACACACTCCCTAAGTATGTGATCAAGCCCGGTCTGCACTCATGGGAGTGGACGGTCACCTCAATCTAAGTGCGACAACGGCCAATGAATCGCAGTCGGGTATTTACACCTACGTCCATCCCCCGATGACTTACCCCTTGCGCGGCGCCACATCCACGGCAGTGCAAAGGTAATGAACCACATAGTTTTTACCAGTGCCCGCAGGGTTCTTGGCTTTGCTTTGACATATGGCAACGGGTCTTGCCACGAGGGATCGAATGGAAGTTTGAGAAGTTGAAGGATTGCTTGAGCTACGCGATAGTGACCCTCCTTGTTCAGATGGAGTCGATCAAAGGCCAGGAATCTCGTATCACTGAAGACGATCTCATCATTAGCATCGGCGATGATTGCACCCACTTCAGCACCGACCGATAGAACGTTGTTATTAAAATCTCTGAAGCGCTGTTCCCATATCGTAGCAAGACGACCCTTACTTCCTGTGCGCTCTAAAACGGTGGATAAAATTATTGTCGCACCTGATGCCGCCAAGCCTCGTACTGCCGCCGAGTAAAGAGGTAAGACAGTCTCGGATTCATAGCGTGGACGGATGACATCATTGGCACCGGCATGGAAAGAGATGAGCGTATCTGGGCCAGTGACTTGGGCGATTGCCGCCTCGATCTGTTCATCGATAACTTGATGTACTAACTTGCCACGAATCGCTAAGTTGGCATAGGTGAAATCTGGGTGGTGTTGAGCCATGACATCAGCGACTCGATCGGCCCATCCACGGTAATTTCCATACTTTTTCTCATCACACATACCTTCGGTATATGAATCACCTATGACAATCAAACGTTGATAGATCACTGCAATTAAGCCTTACGGCGCACCTGATCGATGAAGAAGAGCGCGATCGCGGTTGCAACACTGGCGTTGAGGGATTCAGTCGTTGCACTGATTGGAATCGAGATCACCAGATCACATTTTTCCCGGGTCAGACGTGCAAGACCCTTGCCCTCACTGCCCACGATGATCATGAGTGGCTCGGATGCGATTTTGATAGTGCCGATGAGCTCCTGCGACTGGCCATCTAAACCTAGGACGAAGAGCCCCTCTTTCCTGGCCGCATCGATTGTGCGGGCAAGATTTCTCACCTGCGCGATGGGTAGGCGCGCAGCAGCACCAGATGATGCCTTCCATGCCGATGCCGTCATGGCTGCGGCGCGGCGCTCGGTCATCAGAACCCCCGCTGCACCGAATGCCGCCGCACTTCGGATGATTGCACCTAAGTTGCGTGGATCTGTCACGCCATCGAGTGCGACGATGAGCGCTGGATGTTGTGCACGCTGCATGATCTCTTCAAAACTTGAGTATTGAAAGGGCTTAATTGCCAGAATAATCCCCTGACTATTGGGAGAGATTGCCTCGACCTCTGCGCGGTGTGCCTCGCGAATAGCAAGTCCAAGATGTAAGGCCAACTTCAATGACTCAGCGATGCGATCATCGACCTCGATACTGCGCGCTACTAACAATTCAGTTGATGGAACACTCTCGCGCAGCGCCTCTAAGACTGCGTTGCGACCTGCAACCATCTCACCACGTGGTCTATCACTACGCCCAGCACGCGCAGGACGCTTCTCTTTGCCATCACCTCCTCTGCTTGTGACCCGACCAGCACCACGAGGATTGGTTTTACCCGAGCTCTTATTTGCTACGGTTTTTTTACGCTTTGCCGCTGCGTGATAGGGGCGATCTTCAGCCTTTGGGGTTGGGCCTTTGCCACTCAGACGCCTCTTATTTTTACCACCAGTACCGCCAGCTGGTCCTTTTTTCGATCCGCGGATCGCGCCCTTACGCGATGAATTGCCGGCCATCGTTAACCCTTTTCCATCATCGACCAACGCGGCCCTTGTGCAGTGTCCTCAATTGTAATTCCTAACGCCAATAGCCCATCTCGGATAGCATCAGATGCTGCGAAATCCTTACGCTCACGTGCGGCTGCACGCTGCGCAAGGGCCAACTTCACCACTTGATCCAGAGCCTGTGTTAGATCCTTTGATGAACCAGAGCTAAAGTGAGTATCAAATGGATCACAGCCCAAGATTGCTAGTGCGCCACGGATCTCACTCGCATTCTTAGATATTGCCTTATTGTTCTTATCGGTAATCCCTTGATTTCCGAGGCGAAGATTCTCAGAGATACCAGCAAGGGCTGCAGGTACTGCCAAATCATCATTCATAGCGGCAGCGAAATCTTCACTGATGACACACTCTGGTCTTTCACCAAGAACTTCTTCTGCACGCTTGAGAAAACTCTCAATACGTCGAAATGCGATGGCCGACTCATCAAGGGCGCTTTGCGAGTATTCAAGCATCGAGCGATAGTGTGCACTACCTAAATACCAGCGCAACTCGATTCCACGCACACGCTGCAGGATCTTCTCAACGAGTAGCGAGTTACCGAGTGACTTACTCATTTTCTCACCAGAGTGTGTGACCCATGCGTTATGCATCCAGCGCGCAGCAAATCCGTAGCCTGCCGCCTTAGATTGAGCAATCTCGTTCTCATGGTGTGGAAAAATTAAATCTAAGCCCCCGCCATGTATATCAAAGCTCTCGCCCAAATAAGCATGCGCCATCGCCGAGCACTCAAGGTGCCATCCTGGCCGTCCTGCTCCCCATGGAGTTGGCCACGATGGTTCACCTGGCTTAGCCGCCTTCCACAGTGCAAAATCATGTGGATCTCGCTTCATTGAAGCGATGCCATCACCATCGCTGGCTGATAAGAGATCATCGATACGCTGGCCTGAGAGCGTTAAATAACTGGCTAATGTGCGAACCTCGAGATAGACATCGCCATTGCCTGGGGCATATGCCGAGCCGTTATCGATGAGGATCTGCATCAACTCAATCATCTGGGTGATGTGGCCCGTCGCCCGAGGTTCATAGGTTGGAGGCATCACATTGAGCGCGTCGAAGGCGGTGCTAAATTCGCGCTCATACTTCATCGCCAGCGCCCACCAGGTCATATCCTCGTGGCCGGCCTTATGCAAGATCTTGTCCTCGATATCTGTGACGTTACGGATGAAGCTCACTTTGTATCCAGAGTTCATCAGCCAACGGCGCAAGATATCAAAGTTGACTGCGCTACGAATATGACCGATATGGGGTGATGCTTGCACCGTCGCGCCACAGACATAGATGGAAACTTCACCGCTTTTTATAGGGGAAAAAGTACTGACAGTGCGCGTCGCAGTGTCGTATAAGTTCAGGGCACCCATTTCTTAATTCTATCGCTTGAAAACAAGTGCCGATGCGATAGCGGCAATTCCCTTGCCCTCACCAGTTAGACCCATGCCATCAGTTGTTGTTGCCGATAATGAGACGGGAATTCCGCCAAGCGCCGATGAGATTGCACCAATCGCCTGTGCACGTCGCGCACCGATCTTTGGATGATTACCTATGACTTGTACCGTGACATTTGAGATCAAATATCCAGCGGCGGTGATAATCGATAGTGTCTCTTCAAGCATCTGCATCCCCGATGCACCTGCATACTCTGGGCGATCGGTTCCAAAGTTCGTTCCTAAATCACCTAACTGGCTCGCAGCAAATAGGGCATCACAGATTGCATGTGCGGCTACGTCGCCATCAGAGTGACCCTCGACTCCATCGTGCTCAGGCCAGAGCAGACAGGCCAGCCACAGTGGACGGCCAGGTGCAAATGCATGAGCATCAATCCCGATGCCGCTGCGATAGGTCGAATCAAAGCCAAGATAGGCCAGAGCTGTATGCAGATCAGCTGGAGTGGTGATCTTGAGTGCACGCTCTTCACCTGCGATGATCTTTACCTGTCCACCACTTGCCTCAATGAGTGCCCCATCATCGGTGGCATCACTTCCTGATGCATGTGCTGCGCGTAGCACCGATGTCTTAAAACCCTGTGGGGTTTGAACGCTGACAAGGGATGCACGATCCAAGCTCGAACTGACGAAACTATCGGCATCTACAACTTTGATTGTGTCAACGGGTCTTAGTGCTGGGACAACGGCGCTATGGCCAGCTTTCAAGGCGGTGATCACTGCACTGGCCAAATCACTGCTCGCCAAAGCACGAGCGGCATCATGGACTAAAACATAATCCCCCGTGGCCTGGGACAGGGCTGCACGTACGCTCGCAGAGCGAGTCGCACCACCCGTGACCACCACAACGCCCTGGCCCACAAGCTTTGAGATCTGTTTTTCAAATCCGGCAGGCGCACTGATGATTATTTGATCGACTATCGCAGAGATTGAGGCAACGGCATGTTCCAAGAGAGTTCTATCTCCGAGTTGGATCAAAGCTTTTGGGATACCTGCACCGAATCTCTCACCGCTGCCAGCGGCAGCGATGATGGCGGTTACTGACATGTAACTTAAGAGGCAAGAACCTCGTCAAGGATTACTGCAGCCTTTACCTCATCAGTGCGCTCGGCAAGAGCGAGCTCTGATACCAGGATCTGCTTCGCCTTGGCGAGCATGCGCTTTTCACCAGCTGATAGACCACGATCGAGATCACGGCGATAGAGATCGCGGACGACTTCAGCGACCTTAATGACATCTCCTGAAGCAAGTTTCTCTAGATTTGCCTTGTAGCGGCGTGACCAGTTTGTTGGCTCTTCTGTATATGGCTGACGCAGGACGTTGAACACGCGATCCAGGCCGGCCGAATCAACGACATCGCGAACTCCTACAAGATCAACATTCTCGGCTGGAACACGAACTGTGAGATCTCCTTGGGCTACTTTCAACACTAAATAGGTCTTTTCTTCACCTTTGATGACACGTTTTTCAATTGCTTCGATGAGAGCTGCTCCGTGATGAGGATAAACAACGGTTTCGCCGACCTTAAATGTCATGTGCTGCCCTTCGGTAGAGGACAATTGTACCAGCGTTTTTCTATCTAGTCATCCGCCCATGAGTGGGTCAAAACCAGTGTATTTCGCTATTTTTTCCTATGAGAGAATATGGCCCATGCCTGGCATATGCATCACGCTACTATCAATATCTCTTGCACTCTCACTGAGTGCATGCGGGGCTGGTTTAAACGCTGAATCACGCAACATCACACAGGTGACCGATGGTGTCGAAGGCGCCATCATCAATGATCAACATGAGATCAAGGTGCGTAACCTCTTAGTCGTTGAAACTGCAGAGAAGGCAGGGGTTATCGTTGGAACGATTATTAATACCTCCACAACAGATGATGTTCTTCTAGGAATTGCCGTGAATACACAGGTTGTCACCTTGACTGGTATGACAACGATCAAGAACGGCCAGCCCGTCATCTTTGAGGGAGCATCGGCCAATGCAAAAGCTGTGGTTCCAGCACTTGATGCTGTCGCCGGTCAGAATGTGGCGATTACCCTATTTTTCGCCCGTGCAGGAGAGTTGAGGCTCACAGCCATAGTAAGAGATCAGCGCGATGACTACGCGGGTATCACCGCACAGATGGATGCTCTCGCTACTGCGACTCAGTAGTTTTCAGACCTTGATTTGCAACCGCTGTGATCGCATCCTTTGCGGCCAGTGGATCTAGATACTCCCCACCCTTGAGTGCAGGAGTGAGATCTGAGTTGAGTGTGTAATACAACGGGATCCCAGTTGGAATATTTACATCTGCGATATCGGCATCACTAATCCCATCTAGATGCTTGACCAAGGCGCGCAGTGAGTTGCCATGGGCCACCACCAAAACCCGCTTGCCACGCTTTAAATCAGGCACAATCGATTCATGCCAATACGGCAACATCCGCTCGATAACATCCTTGAGACACTCACTTTTAGGCGCAGATATATCGGCATAGCGCGCATCCTTTGCCTGGCTGAACTCATCGCCATCATCGATCGGTGGTGGGGCGACATCAAATGAACGGCGCCAAAGAGCGAACTGGGCCTGACCATATTGGGCTAGTGTCGCAGCCTTATCTTTACCTTGAAGTGCGCCATAGTGACGCTCGTTCAATCGCCACGATCGCTGCACAGGGATCCACGCGCGGTCACAGGCATCAAGTGCCAACTGTGATGTATGAATCGCACGGCGCAGAAGGGATGTATGCAGCACATCGGGAAGCAATGCGCGCCTAGCGAGCATGGCTCCACCACGTTTGGCCTCATCCTCACCCTTACTCGAGAGAGCGACATCTACCCAACCTGTGAAGAGGTTCTTGGCGTTCCACTGCGATTCACCGTGGCGCAGAAGGATCAGTTCGAAAGTGCTCATGGATACATCCTAAACCAGATGTTTGAAAGCATCTAAATTCGCCAGTGATTCACCACGCGATACACGCCAAGCCCATTCACGACGGATTGCATTTGCAAAGCCAAGTTCGAGTAGTGGATTAAATGAGGAGTCTGAGATCTCAAGGACAGCACCGACCAATCGGTCGATCTCTCGATCTGTGACGGCAGATAGAGGTAGGCGACCGACCAAGAAGATATCTGCGAGCTCGTTAATCGCAAATGCGATGCCATAGAGCGATGAGTTCTTAGCCATGCACCAGGAGTGCACTGCAGCTTCGTTATCATCGGGTTTTCGAATCACAAAGGCGTTGATACTCAGCGAGTGATCACCCACTATGAGTGCGCAGTGGGTCTGAAGCTTCTTCTCACCGGGCAATGTGATCAGAAATGTGGAGCTATCTTTCCTCTCAAACTCCAGATCATGGGAGTCAAGGAACTCTTCAATAGTGATCCGGGGGTCGATCGCTGCCATCACTGTCCCGCTATTTTTGCCGCAGCGTTATTCTCTGTTATTACCTGGTCATAAATATCTAAAGTCCCTCGGGCCGTTGCATCCCAGCCAAAGTGTGAGGCATGCTCGGTTGCACCAAGTGAGAGCAGTACGCGCCGTTGCGGCTCTTGCAACAGACGGGTGATGACAGAGGACCAGGCCTTAGGGTCGTGGCCATCGACTAAGACACCAGAGATTCCATCAGCAACTGCTGTGCGCAGACCACCAACGGCAGTTGCCACGACAGGTGTGCCACAGGCTTGGGCTTCGAGAGCGACCAATCCAAAACTCTCAGAGTAACTAGGGACGCAGACCAAGTCAGCGGCGCGATACCACTGCACCAACTCTTTGCGTGGTACAGGAGGTGCAAAATGCACGACATCATCGATGCCCAGCCACACCGTCAACTCTTTGAGCCGCTCGACCTCCTCTGTGCTAGCACCAGATGCGCCACCGATGATGTTAATCATCAACTTTTTGCGCATCATCGGAGAGTGCTTGACGAGCTCTAGGGCTGCACGGATCAATACCTCCGGACCTTTGTGCACCTGAATACGCCCGACAAAGGTGACCACCAATGCATCCTCTGGGACACCGATCTCTCTGCGCGCAGCTTTTCGACCATCACCCGGAGTAAATAAATAGAGATCAACACCTGGATTTACAACATGCACCGTGTCAGGGCAGGCGTCATAGAGTGAGACAAGACTGGCCGCCTCAGAGTCAGTGTTAGCAATCAGGGCCGCAGCAGCGGCTGCGATTTGTGTCTCACCTTGGACTCGAATCATAGGTTCAGGGCTCTCACCCTCTGCAAGATTCAAATTCTTAACACGTGCCATCGTGTGCATGGTGTGCACGAGAGGGATGCCCAACTGCGCTGCCGCTGGCATCGCTACTTTGCCTGAGAGCCAATAATGTGAGTGGATCGCATCGTACTTCTCATCTTTGATGAGTCGTTGGAAGGACTTTGAGAGGCCCAGGATGTGGGCCGGTAACTGCTCTTTTGTTAGGGAGCCGTGACCGCAATCGAAGTATCGAACACGCACACCCTTTGAGATTTCAACCATCTCTGGGGACTGGGTCTCAGTTCGGCGCGTAAAAATATCGACCTCGATGCCCATCGCTGCCATGCGCGCTGCAGATTCAAGGACATAGATATTCATGCCACCAGCATCGCCAATACCGGGCTGATCCAGTGGGGATGTGTGCACCATTACCGTTGCAATGCGTCCGTTCATCAGACAAGGGTACGACCTGTCAGAAGGTTGCGCGAATAGAGCCAATTACTTTGCCGCCACCATAGACAGGCTCGGGTATTTCACCAGCATCAAGGCCAAAGAGCTTCAAAATCGCCGCACTCACTGCAGGGACTGCGCGGGCATTTCCATCACTTATCTTCAATGCAAATGTGCGCCCATCGGGCAAAGATGCCACATTAAAGGCCTCAGCCCCATCCTTCATAAATAACCCCGGGATACTTTGCATCATCCGTGTTGCAAACCTGCCTTGGCCTGAGACCATCTCTGGATTTTCACGGCAAGCCTTTACGACGCTCTGGTGCACACGATCAGTTGAGATTGTCAATGCACGCACGGCTCGGGCCAAACCAAGCAGTGAGAACATAAATAGAGGTGCGCCACATCCATCCACACTCACAAGTGCGATCTTCTCTTCACTCATATGCTCAACCTCCTCCTTGATTACGATCTGCAATGGATGTGACTCATCAAGATAAGAATCGATCGGCCACCCATTGATATGACAAGTCAAAATCATCCCTGCATGTTTTCCACTGCAGTTCATGGCAAGGCGCGTTGGTACGGCGCTACGGCGAAGAAGTTCATCCAATGGCCGATCCATGACACACATCAGAGCAGATGCATCAAGGCCGGCCTTGCCCAAGATCTCCAAAGTGCCATCTTGATGCATCGCTGTGCCTGCATGGCTGGCACAGACAAGAGCGAGCAGACGTGGTTCGATATCTAGACCAGCACGCACCATCGCAGATGCTTGTATCGATTTCAATGATGAGCGTGAATACATCGCTCGCGTGGGATCACCCTTTTGGGCCAGTATCGAACCATCACTATTGAGAGCGACAAAATGTCCTGTATGGATGGATTCGACGGCTCCGCTACGAACTACTTCAGCCAGGATCTCACCCAACATTACTTATTCACCCTGGCGCTCAAGAGAGGACCAGATATGAGCCTGTAGCTCCTGTCCCTCTGCAGCCATGTCATATGCATAGAAAAGCTCGCCGGCGACAAGTCCATATAATCGAACACCTGCAGTAACAATCTTTGCAGTCGGGGCTGAATATCCCCGATCCATAACGAGTTGAATCTTGGCTCCATCAAAGGTTCCAACCCAGCCCTCAGTTATTCCAGTGCTATGTGAGATTACGACCTCCAAAACATTATTAGGTTTGATGCGCCAAAAACCCGTCTCAGAGCCACCCGGACGCACGATTTCGCCCTGCGCATCTAGGATCCATGAGCGTGAGTAATAACTCAAGAGTGGCCGACCATCGTGATTAAAAACGACCTCTTGAGCAAATTCGAATGCTTCAATGGTGGGATACTCACCACGACCTTTTCCGCGCCATGTACCGACCATCCATGCCAGTGGATTTAAATCGGGGTGAAGACCTTCAGGGATCGTGAAGACCATCTACGGGCGGCCTCTAAATCGAGGTGAGCGTCGGGCCTGTGATTGGCGGCCTTTAAATGCATAAATGATGAGCGCTATCCCCAATGCGATGGCGACAAGGCCAAGGATTATCGAGGTAAAAAGCTCCATGCCTAAAGAATAGCGGTTAAACAATCACTTGCTGCGAGGCAGGAATCCCATCGACAGTAAGGGTTGCATCTGTCGGAGTATTTCTCTTCACGATTGCAAGGGCGATAGTGCCAAGTTCGTGATGTCGAGCGACAGTACCGATAAATCCTACGACCACACCATCGTTCTCTACCTTCGTACCCTTGGCGGGAAAGCCGACATCACTGCCATCGAGATGGAGCATCACTAAGCGCCGCGGAGGATTTCCAAGATTGAATATCTTGGCTACCGTCTCTTGACCGCGATAACAGCCCTTATTCATATGCACCGCAGTATTTAATACACCGATCTCATTGGGTATCGACTTGTGATCGGTCTCAAAACCAATGCGTGGACGTCCCGCAGCGACGCGCTCTGCATCGAGTGCCCACATGCCGACCTGAGTTGCCACTGAATCAAAACTCATACGCATTTGATTGATCTCTTTGCGTGGTACAAGCGCAAATGGCCCACCAATATCGGTTGGAGTGCCAGGTGCGCGCAGCACTGCAAACTCCTCTCTTGCATCACGAACATCCACACGTAACATAAACTTCATCTTTGTTAAATAAGTCAACAGCCCATCCCGATAGCCTGGATCTAGGACTAGCCATGTCGTTGTGCCATCATCGACCACATTGAATTGATACTCGATATGTCCTTGAGGATCCAAGATCATCCCTGATTTCCAGGTTCCGGCCTCTAAGTCGCTCAGAAACTGTGTGGTCAGATCGTGTAACCACTTCAAACGATCCTCTCCACTCACAGCGATGAGATCAAGGTGCGAGAGATCGGCCCATGCGGTACCGGCCTCTAGAGCACGTCCCTCTTTGACTGGCTCACCGAAGTGCCAGATAGCGCCCTTGTCGACGCCATCTTCAACGAGAACGGCGCTCATTGGCAACTGGCGCAGGTTCCGTAGACTGCAAAGTGTGTGACATCGGTCTTGAAACTGTAATCATCGGCTAAGGCGTTGACAAAGTTGGCTGCAACTTCGATCGGTGCATCACCAACCGAACCACATGTGCCGCAGACAAGGTGCAGATGCGTGAGCTCCTCTGCTGCATGGTAGGTAGCCCCACCATGACCAAGGTGTGTGTGCAGCACCAAGCCAACATTCTCTAGCGTCTCAAGGTTTCGATACACAGTTGAAAGATTGATGCCAGGGTGGGTCAAGCGCACCTTTTCGGCGATCTGCTCTGGGGTTGAGTGGCCAAGCTCGCGCACCGCCGATAAGACGAGCTCACGTTGCGGCGTTAAGCGCAGACCTCTTTCATGCAACTCATGTTTACTAGCCATGTGACAAGACTACCTTGTCATTGAATATTGGCCCACTTTGAGCGTGCACGCAGCAGGAGTAAGTAGATCTCACAACCTAGACAAAAGTTGAAAGTAGAGTTCAAGAAGGCTGCCGCTAGCGCAAAACTAACTGCCACAGTGAAGAGAAGATTCAAGCCTATGAATGCACCAGCTATGGCAGTTAATGCAAAGACTAAACCGACACTTTGAGCAAACTGTGGTGGCCGAACATCCTCACCAACAAACTCACTTTTGAGGCGAGGTTTGATAAGCGTTTTAAAGATAAAAGCATAAGGGGTGAACTGTGGTCCCTTGAATGCCCCGATTGCAAAGACAATCCCCTGGCCTACTGCTAGCCAGATATTTGATGTTCCAAGTGCGAATCCTAAGACGATAGTCGTCAATAGAGCCGAGAAGCGGGGGCCTCTGGCATCAATTGATACTACGGGCTTTTTTGCTATTGAGAGTTCAGTCATGTACTTTTCCTTTGGTCGTTGAATGGATAATTATTTTTTAAATAAAAATAATTACATTCGACACAAAGAGCCAGCCAGGCGACCGAAATCAATTACTCGGCGTTTGGTGAAACCTTCGGCTAACGTCATAACCAAACCTTAACAAACATGGGATATTCGAGCCATTTGCAAACTATGTGCGAATAGCCTTTAACGCTGTGATGACTTGCTCCCGCTTCGGTGCTCCAACAGCCCGACCTACCTCTCGACCATGCGAATCAAGAATCAATGTGGTCGGAGTACTCAAGATATTTAACTCTCGGACCAGCTCCAACCTCGCCTCAGCATCGACTTCGACATGTGCGACATCGCTAATCCCTTGAACAATATTTTCAAGAAGGGCTCGTGTGGCCCGACATGGAGTACAGAAGGCAGATGAGAACTGCACCAGCGTTGCCCGAGATCCAAGAGGGGCCTGGATCATTGATTCGGTGATACGGAGGCGACCCGCTTTGGCCCTGAGGCGCCCACGCGAGCGCCGATACCAAAGCCCATATGCAGTTGCTAATGCAAGGACTATCGCAAGTGGAAGCAATGATTTCACGAGGGTAGTCTGTCCCAATGGCCAAAGTATTGCTACTCACACATACTCAATTGGCCAGCACCGAAGTCCTACCTGCACTCTCACTGCTTGCGCATCACGTTCGCATAATGCCGGCAGAGGCTAGTGTGTTAATCGATACACCAGATGTCGACCTCATCCTTTTGGATGCACGTCGTGATCTGCCTGCAGCCAAATCACTTGCCCGCTTACTGGCAACGACAGGTCTTGGCTGTCCCATCATTGTCATTGCAACAGAGGGTGGACTCTCGGCAGTCAGCGCAGAGTGGGGAGTCGATGATGTATTACTCGATACATCTGGACCGGCCGAGGTCGATGCACGTATCCGTATCGCAGTTGGAAAACATCAAGCAGTTATGGCTATGAGCGATCCTCATGCTGGTGAGATCCGCACAGGTGATGTCGTTATTGATGAGGCGAGTTACACCGCCCGTCTCAAGGGAAATGCCCTAGATCTCACATTCAAAGAGTTCGAACTATTAAAATATCTAGCCCAGCATGCAGGTCGTGTCTTCACCCGCGCACAGTTGCTCCAAGAGATTTGGGGCTATGACTACTTTGGTGGAACCCGCACCGTGGATGTGCATATTCGACGCCTGCGCTCAAAGCTGGGGCCAGAGTTCGAGGCGCTCATCGGCACTGTCCGTAACGTTGGCTATCGATTTACGATGCCAAGTGGTGCCAAAGAGAGCTCCATAAATAATCGCATCTAGCCATGCGCCATATCTTAAAGATCCACCGAAGCCTGCAAGGGCCTATCCCTGATAGCGATCATGGCTTCTCTGTCGAGTCCTTTGATCCCACAAAGGACAAGCAATCTTGGTTGGATCTTAATAATCTGATCTTTACCCATCACCCCGACCAAGGTAACTGGACGATGCAAGATGTCGAAAATCGTATGGCCGAGCCCTGGTTCGATGCCGATGGCTTCTTCTTAGCAGTTGAAAATCAACGGCTCATTGGTAGCTGTTGGACCAAGATCCATCGCGAGCTCGTAAACAAAGCACCCGTTGGCGAGCTCTATGTCGTTGGTACGCATCCACAGCATCATGGCCATGGAGTTGCCCGCGCAGTATCGATCAAGGCTCTGAACTACCTCTTCGATAAGGGCATTAAGGATGCGATGTTGTATGTCGATGCGGACAATGAAAGGGCACTCAATCTCTATAAATCCTTAGGGTTTAACTAACTCCATCAAGCCAGAGACTAAACGATCAATATCATCTCGTGTGGAGTAGGGAGCAAGACCTGCACGCAAAGCCCCCGCATCACCTAGACCCAGCTTGCGCGATACCTCGAGGGCATAGAAGTTACCTGCAGGAAGCGTGACTTTTTTTTGAGCCATTGCCTTGTAGATATCGGCGCTAGTGTGGCCGGCAAATGAGAAGTAGATCGTTGGTGTGCGCCGTGACGCATGGCCATACATAATCACACCTGGCAGAGCTTTTACGCAACTCTCTAAATACTCCAACAAATCATCTTCATATTCTTCTAGCGCATTCATTGAGTTTACAATTCTCTCCCGTCGAGTCGTTGCATTACCCGGAGCTATATCTGCGATGAAATCAACGGCGGCGATGCATCCTGCCATCAGCTCATAGGGCAAAGTACCAAACTCGAAGCGCTCGGGAACAGCATTGGTTGCAGGTAATAACTTGTCATTATCTAATTTTTCAAGAAGTGCCGGGGATGCAGCAAGGGCGGCGCAGTGTGGTCCCATCAACTTATAGAAAGATAGACCATAGAAGTCTGCACCTATCTCCTGTGCGCTTATCGCTACATGCGGAGTCAAGTGCACGCCATCGACAAAAAAGAGTGCTCCAACTCTGTGCACAGCGATACCGATTGCCTTAAGATCGGGTCGGGTACCGATCGTATTTCCAGCACCTGTGAGGGCAACCAACTTCGTCGCAGGTGATAAGACCGCCTCGACAGCGGCGACAGTAAGCTCTGAAGTCTGTGCATCGAACTCTGCCCAACGCACCGTTGCACCAACTGCTTCAGCGGCTTGGATCCATGGGCGGATATTTGAATCATGGTCGAGGCGGCTGATGACTATCTCATCACCTGGACCCCAACCTTTGGCCAAGGTGCGCGAGAAATCATAGGTGAGCTGTGTCCAGGAGCGGGCATAGATGACCCCCCGTGGATCGACGTCGATGAGATCACCCACGGCTGCGCGAAAGCCCTGCACAATCTCCTCGGCGTTCTTCTCTGATTCAGTGTTGGTATTGCGGTTAGAGATCGGCGCAGTGATAGCAGCGGCGATCGCAGCCCCCACGACATCGGGCACTTGGCTGCCCCCTGGCCCACAGAAATAGGCAAGTCCAGTATTCAGCGATGGAAAGTGTGAGCGAATTTTCTCGACGTCGTAGGTCATAGCCGGCAGGTTATCAGCCAACGAGCTCTGAGCACATAGTTCGAAATGCCTTTGTATGAGCATCCACATCGGCGGCTGTTGTATCAGGACACATCAGCGCCATGTTATGAAAAGGTGTGATGAGAAATCCATCATTGAGCATACGTAAGTGAATGTACTGCTCCAATTCAAAATCACCAGCGTTATTGGCTTCAGCCCCCGTTACTGGCGCTAGTTTGGCAAACATATACTCACCTCGAGCTCCTAGTCGATTAACTGTCCATGGCAGATCAAACTCATCAATCGCGCTATCGACACCATCAGACCAGCGAGTGCCTAGATCGATCATATGGTCAAAGTTTTTTTCTGTGAGGACATCACTCAACGTCGCGCGCATCGCAGCTAGTGAGAGCGCATTTCCCGCCAAAGTTCCACCGATGCCACCAGTATCGATGATCTCAAGCTCAACGAGACGGGCAATATCATCAGAGATTTTTCTTGTCATTCCAAATGTTCCAGTTGGGATTCCACCACCAATCGCTTTACCGATAGTCAAGAAATCAGGCTTTAATCCCTGTTCAGCGGTCATCCCCCCAGGACCAACAGAAATCGTATGGGTCTCATCGATGATCAAGATGGTGCCGTATTTCTTTGCAAGTACCTGCACTGCCTCCAGATACCCAGCCTGTGGGAGCACGATTCCAACATTCGTCATCGCAGGCTCCATCAAGATCGCTGCGACATCCCCGTGTGCAAGGGCACTTTCCATACCAGGAATATCGTTGAACTCGACTACGCGGGTGGTGTGATCGAGTGCGATGGGAGCACCGATATTTCCTTCACGGGCCACTGTATTTCCACCCTCATCCAGGGTTGCAAAGCTCTCATCGACAGAGCCGTGATAGCAGCGATCGATTACGATGATCTTTGATCGGCCAGTAATCATGCGCGAATAACGGATGACATGCCGGTTAGCATCGGTTGCAGAGACGGTGAACTGCCACAGTGGCAGTCCAAAGCGACCAGCGAGCTCACCTGAGACAATCGCGGCATCTTGGGTTGGCAGCATCGAGGTGATTCCCTTACCCACCTGCTCACGAATCGCAGCGACCGTTGCATTAGGTGAGTGCCCTGTCATCGAACCTGTATCACCCAAACAAAAATCGATATATGTGTTGCCATCGACATCGTTAAAGTGCGCACCTTTGGCACTCTCTACAAATATTGGGTAGGCACCAGGCCATTTGGCCATCCAAGACATCGGCACACCGCCCGGCATACTCGCCTTTCCCTGCTCAAATATCTCTCCACTCTTAGGATGGAGAGATAAAAAGCGTGCATCCTCTTTTGCACGCAGCTGTACTAGACGTTTGCGATTAATCATTTCTAATCAAGGTCCAATCGCTCAAAAACAAAAAGAGCCTCGATATAGTCCTCACCACTTATTCCTAAATTCGCTGCATCAGGGGGCGCAGTCTGTGGTTCGATACATACCCCTTCAGAGTCCTCCGTGTATACAACCCACCACGGTGCATCACTTTCAATCGAGATACGCGCAACATCGGCCCAGACAACTGCCGGTGTCCCTTTGATACCGGTGAAGGCATCATCCCAAGGTGGGGCACTTGGTGCACTGCGCTCTCCCGTGGGGATCCCATCACTTCCACGCACCAACATCTGCCTTGCTTCAAACTCGACTTCGGCGCTGCCTCCACGATCTAGATCGCGTGCAAACCATGGATGCATCCCCATCCAGGCCGGCAGATCACAGCCATTTGCCTCGTACTCAAGGCACCAGCGCAGCGCATCATCTAATACCTCGATTCGTTGCTCGACTGTTGCACCCTTATATGGCGCAGGTAGGTGCAAAAGCGAGCGGCCTGGACCGATCTCTTGCCAAGAATTTAAAAGACCAAAGCCGTGCAGTGCATGGGGTGGATCGATCGTCGCCGGTAGTTGAAAGCTCTGACCTGCAGGATTGGTGATCAAGCCTTCATTGATTCGCCCAGCCCATGGCGCCATTGCATACCAACCCGATGTCTGTGTCTGTCCACGAAATTGAACGACAAACTCGTTATCGCGCCACTTAAGCGACGATATTCTCGCACCATTGTCATCATCGATTGCGACTTGAAACTCGGCATCATCAATGAACTGCATTATTGCTCCATTGCCTTCCTCAGTTCATGTAGATATGCAGGCTCAGCTCCGGCACGTGAACATGTGATACCTGCTGCGATTGCTGCACGGATCAGTACATCTTGTAAGACTTGAGAGTGCAGAGTAGCAACAGAGTGCAGGATTATCGCTTCGACGATAATTGCCCCTACACTATCTCCAGCACCGACCGTATCCACAGCAAATACCTTTACGGCGTCCACTTCTTCCATACCCGCTTCAGTAAAACCAATCAGACCTTTGGACCCACGAGTAATCACCACGAGTGAAACACCATCAGCGATCCAACGCCGTGCAACCACATCCATCGGCTCATCGGGGTAGAGCCACTGCATATCCTCATCACTGAGCTTTACAACCGATGAGATAGAGATCCATCTCTCGACGCAGGCAAGATAGGTGATGTGATCTGGTAGGAGCAAGGGTCGGATATTGGGATCAAAGACGATAGGTGCAAATTCGCCGACCCGCAGCGCCCAATCAAATAAAATACTGGCCCCAGGCTCAATTATCGTAGCCAGGCTCCCTATATGTAGAACCGATGGCTTTAACCGCTCTGCATCAGGTAAGCATGTATGTTTAAAATCAAAGCTCGCCGTTTCATCAATTAAAAACTCATATGAGGCAGAGCCCTCTGAATCCAAATGAACGGTGGCTGTGCATGTTGGTTTTTCACTTGCAAAAGATAAATTTAAGCCAACACCATCACGGGCTAACTCTTTGCGTGCTCTGAGACCATAGGCATCACCTGAGATTCCATCGATGAATTCAACGCAGTGACCCAAGCGTGCAAGTGCTTTGGCCGTATTTGCAGGGCCACCGCCTACTACCGGGCCCGTAGGCAAGATATCAATCAAAAGCTCACCTGCGACCCAGATACTCAAATCAACTCACCTTTTCTAGCTAAGAACTCGGTCAGTACTTCAACACCAAATAGATGATCCTGCACCTGAGGTAGACCGCTGATTAACAAGATACCCACACAGCCCATACCCTTAACATTTAATGGCAAAGCTCCACCATGAATGGCATGGGTCTGTTCAGGCAAACCCTTTATCGCATACCAATCGATACCCATCTCCTCTGCCAATACCCGTTCATACATGGTCGAATTACCAGTTGCTAACACGGTTCTGGCTTTTCGTGCGATCCATGTATCGTTTCCGGGTGATGAGCCAGGCAGGGACACATGAAAGACTACCCACTCTTTTAATCTAATTTCTATCGCTATGGGTAGTCCACGATCAAAGCCCATCGCCATAGCGATCTCACCGATCTCAACAGCCTCCGTATGAGAAAGTGATGCAAGTTGCAGGGTTTGAGCCTCTAGTGCCAGCCCTGCGCTAGTGAATCCACCCGTCGTTTCGACCACGCGCTCATTGTGCCTTATCGTGCATCCATGCTCACTATCCCAAAGACCGAGCTGGTTGTTCATCCCCTATGCCTTGGCACCAATATCTTTGGTAGTAACGCCGATGCAGCCCAATCCCATGCCGTCCTTGATTCCTACGCAGCTCATAATGGAAACTTCATCGACACGGCAGATCTCTATAACCAATGGGTCCCGGGTCATATCGGAGGCGAGTCAGAGCGCATCATCGGCTCGTGGATGAAGGCTCGTGGCAATCGCGCTGCGATGGTGATCGCGACCAAGGTAGCAAAGATGGATGGTCGGCGCGGACTATCTGCGCAGAATATTTTTACAGCCTGTGATGAATCTCTAGATCGTCTGCAAAGCGATTACATCGATCTCTACTACAGCCACGAGGATGATGCCAGTATCCCATTGGAAGAGACGCTAGGTGCCTACGCACAGTTGATCGCTGCGGGCAAGGTGCGCTATATCGCCGCCTCAAACTTCACTGCCACTCGTCTGCGCGAATCGATTCAATACAGCAAGGCAAACAACATCCCTGCCTACATCGCAGTACAGGATCTCTATAATCTCCTAGATCGCAGCACGTATGAGGCAGAGATGGCAGATGCAGTGCAGGATCTTGGAATCTCTAACATCCCCTTCTATGGGATTGCTCGTGGCTTTCTTACAGGCAAATATCGCCCTGGCATCGAAGAAGTCGAATCAAAGCGCGCAGCCGGAGCCCGTGTCTATGCAACAGATAAGAACTTTGCCATCATCGCGGCGATGGATGAGATCTCAGCGAACCATAACGATGCACCCTTATCTGCCATCGCACTTGCATGGCTACGGGCCCAACCCACTGTGAGTACGCCCATCGCTTCAGCTCGCACTGTGGCGCAGTTAGAGGAGATAGTTCAGATTATCGAATTGACAAAGGCCGAGGTAGAACTACTGAATTTTTCCTAACGTTTTTTTATGCTGATTAAGAATCTTTCTGATTTACTCCACCCCACAAATCAAGAATTATAATATCTGAATTTAAATATGCAATACTTCCAAACTTTCCCCAATATAATTGACTTGAGATATTACGCTCAATCCAACCCCAACGCACATTTGCATTTATTAGTTTTTCCCAGTCTCTTTGATTGGGATTTATAGAAAAACGAATCGAAAGTATTTGACTCTCCGATAGCGCCAAAGTTTCATTCCTCAAACCCTCTGGCGGTCCTTCAACAAGAAACTGTCGACGAGTTAGAGCACTTGCGTATAATGAAAGTCCAATACAATTAGAAGTGCTTTGCAATGAATCTATGCATTGCCGATTAGAGAAAAATAGATCTTTCTGTTTAGTATATGCTTGCACCCATTTTCCAGCAAGAACATAATTATAGGAAATAGAGCCTGGAATTGTAGCTTGACTTTTACCAGAACCACTAAGCCCTGGGCTCCGAGAATAAATCGGCCCATTGAATAAAGACCCAATTATATATGAAGATGACGCTACTAGAGTAGTAAGCAAAACTGCGACTATAAGAAATTTGAGACGCGAGTATGACTGTCTGAATTTACTGCTTAGTGAATCACTCACAACAAATGCAATTAGTGTACTAACTGTCCACAAAAAAAATGGCGAAAGAGTTCTTCCAACTTTTCCGGCAAGAGATGATTGATTTTCAAAAATACTCCAAAGTAAAAAAGTCACTATTCCTGAGAGAATGACCACTATACCTATTGTGATTTTTTCTTTTTTCTTAATAGATAAAATAGAATTGATGATGCTTTCTTCTTTTTCATTAACTAGTAGTTTTTCTAGTCCTATTAAACTGGGAACAATGCAAATCGTTACTGCCCCCATCAGAAAATATAATTGATTACCGTCTTGATCAACTAAAAAAAGAGATAGAAGAGAACCAATTATAAAAACTGATGACATATAGAGCAATATCGGGTCACGTACTATCCCTCTTCGCCAATATAACCGAAAAATCCCGATTGTAATTGGTAGTACGGTTAGAAGAGATCCAAACCCGCCAAGGAAAAATCCAAGATGAAGACTGTGAGTAGTATTTGTAGAGATCAAAATCTGAAAAGTAACAAACATAGATGGTAAACATATTGCTGTTACGATCCAGATTCGACGCCTAATTTCGCGATCATGTTTTCGAGATGTAAGAAGTAAAACGACGATTCCCAGTGCAATAACTAACCCATTTGTTGCTTTGCCTCCAACAATCCCGATAGATAGGAGCGCGAGTGCTAAGTAAGAATCCTTATTCTTAAGTCTACCTTCAATAATTTCTATCAACAGAAATGAAAATGCGAGAGTCCAACCAACAGACATTGCCGACGAAGGGGAACGTATTGCGACTAATGATCCGATGGAAGAACCTGGACCCATTACCATTATTGAGCCGGCCAGAACAGGGATCCAGGAATTCTGAGACAATTGTTTTGCCCACGAATATGCAATAGTCGCAGCCATCACGAAAGCGACGGTTGGCAAGAGCCGAGTTAAAACTATGAATGGATCAATTCCCAAAGAGTTTGAAAGGGACCCAGCCCATGCGTGTGCAAACCAATGATATCGAATACTTGAGCCAGGCAGCATATAACTATCTGTTGCCCCTAGTATTGCGATTGAATTGGATAATGATTCGTGATATGCAATGTCGCCATTAAATTTCTGCCAACCCAACCATTTAAGAGGATGCCAGCGCCACCAAACTGAGAGTTGGATTAATATCAAAACCATAATCGGCAAAATACCTTTCGCAACCTGCTTGGCTGTGTTATTTGAAATAAATATTGTAGAAGTTGTTTTAAAGAAAATAAAACTTAAAATTTTAATTATAATTGCAATTAAGAAAGGTACTAGCCATCCAAATTGTCCAAATACACTGGTGCGAAACAATTGAGCAGAAAACAAGCTCAATAAAGTACCGAGAGCCATTCCCATCCCAAAGAGCTCAACTAAAAAGATATTTCGACCTCTATTTATCGATTCCCAAAGGAGAGCGCCTGCAGTCCCTTGCAAAAATACAGCCAAAATTAATTTAAATGATTGCTGCCAAGATATACCTGAACTCATTAGAAGAATTGATGAAAAGATAAGAGCAAGGAGTGCGTATTTTACAATTTGACGAATAGAAATTCTTGAACTATGTGAGCCTATACTATTCACTCCACTTAAGGTGTTATCCACTTAACTATCATGTCATCATTATAATTTTCAAAGCACTCCCAGCAATTTGTGTCAGACGATATTGTTCAAGTTGTTGAGTTAACCCCGGCCGAGGTAGAACAGTTGGACAATCTCTCTTGAGCCGCCTTCGGGAATCGAACCCGAGACCTTCGCTTTACGAGAGCGACGCTCTGCCAACTGAGCTAAGGCGGCCTTGATCACTGCTTGGAATGCGCCAGAACCAGATGAAAGCGCCGAGCCACACAGTCAGAGTAACGACAAGGGCTTGTCGACCCAACATCTCTGAGCGCTGGTAGATAAGAACGGCAGAGGCAACAAAGCCTGCCTGCATCGCCCACAGCGCAAATGCAGCGTTTTTCTTACTTAAGCCCTTTCGCATCAAGCGATGGGATAAATGATCGCGGCCGCCTTGGAAAGGCGAGATGCCTCGCCGCAGTCGGGAGAGAACGGCGACACAGGTATCTAGTATCGGCACAGCAAGTAGAACTGGAAGTAGTGTGAGTGAGAGCCACTGCGGTTGAATTCCAGAGTCAAGACGAATCGTCAAAACACTCACGACTACACCGAGAAATAGAGCGCCTGCATCACCCATATAAATCCGTGCTGGCGCCCTGTTCCATAGAAGAAAACCGAGGCAGGCGCATGCTGTGACAAAAGAGAGCGCCGTCACTAACTGTTGCCCACCAGAGTAGGCGATGAAGGAAATCCCAAATGCCGAAATCGCGACGGTTCCGGCGGCTCCGCCATCTAAATTGTCAAAAAAGTTGATTGAATTAGTCATCCCCACAATCCATACGATAAATAATAAATTATCGAGAAGCTCATTACCCGTTGGAGAGCCTGTAAATTGATTTTTGATTATGATAACAGAAATTACAATTCCAACTAAGGTTTGAAATATCAATCTAGGCCAAGGTTGTAATCCGCGCAAATCATCAATTAATCCCATCAATCCCATCACAACTGCAGGCACTAACAAATAACTCACAAGAGGAAATGTCGTTGCTGTGTCATCGGCGATATAGATGGTGCTATAGGTCAAAATACAGATTGATGCAGCGATAGAGACACCACCTAAATACGGAACCGCCTCTTTCTGCGTCTTTCGCTCGGTATCTGGTAGATCCATCGCACCAATCCAGAGTGCAACTTTTCTCACAGGCCAAGTCAACGTCCCAGCCAAGATGAATGCGCCAACACCAAGGAGAAGAAACTCTATGGCACTGATGGTCACTGTGCGAGTATAGATAGGCCTCTTGGCGTATTCGGTAAGCCTCGGCGACCTTGCCCGCATGACAATAGCTAATCTGAATATTTACTGGAGGGGAGTCAAACTCGTGGCGGGTGAAGGATTTGAACCTTCGAAAGCTGAGCCGGGGGATTTACAGTCCCCTCCCATTGGCCGCCTTTCTCATCAGCCTTGTCTGGGGTTGCTTCTTTCGGGGCCACGGTAGTTTCCGTAAGCTGCGGAAGGGCTTCTTCAACTCGAGTGTCAGTAAACAATTTCCAAGGTTGAAGGTATGTTCCCGCTGAAACAACAAAAGGCACTGAAACCATTGAGATTACAACAAGTGTTTTCTTGCTTAGACGAATTCTCATCGCATGACACTATCAACTTTGAGGGATTCTTCGTAGGTGAAATCTGCCCTTTTAAAGAAGAGTCGCCCTATAAGCCGGACAGCCTACGAATTATGCTCTGACCTGCATTTTTAGACGTCACGCCCACATAAATGCCCACAAGTTAATACAAAGCTTTGAAAGCCTTTACATTATTTCATTGCAAGTCGATATTACGCTGTTTTCGCTTCCTTTTCAGCATCCGTTTCAAACATTGTGGAGAAGTTATCTAGATTTGCTGCAAGGTCTGTAAGGCTGTTTGGAAACAGATGTCCATAAGTATCCATAGTCTCTTCAATAGACTCATGTCCCACATGCCCTTGGATGGTCTTTGGATTTACCCCCTGCTGAATCAACAGTGACACACAAGTGTGGCGAAGAATGTGTAACCCCTCTCCTACCTGCAACCCCAGTGGACGAGACACTTTGCTAAACATGTCTCGTGCATCGCGGTAGCGCCAAACGTTTCCTGAGCGATTCTGCATTAGTAGACCTTGCGGTCCTGTCCCAAATTTGCTTACATGGTCTTTAATATGTTCCTGTAGTTGTGGTGCAAAGGCAATTACACGGTTACTGGACGATGTCTTTAACTTGTCGGCAAAGATTTTGTTACGGCGGAAAAGTCTTAGCAGCGCGCTTTAACCATTGAATACCAGTCCGTGATTCTATACGATCCTGAGATGACCAATTCATCACATCCACTTATATCCATCACAACTCCTTCAACTCCAGGAGAGTGGGCGCACTTAGAGCGCGAGATCATCGACAAACTCAACGCCGCAGCGCCAGAGTTTGTTGCACGATACACACGTAGTGATGGTTCGTTGATCTGGCGTGATGTGTGGCCAAGTATGGACGGATCAGATGATCCATATGAAGCTTTTATGAACTTAGCGCTCTTCTATAGCATCGGCGGCAACGAAGAGGTTTATCAGTTAGCACGCAAAATGTGGGATGCAATTACATTGCAGTGGACCGAGTACGGTCAGATCTATCGTGAGTTCGATAGATATTACGACTGGATGCACCACGGCGAGGGATATCTCTATCACTACTTCTTTGGACTTACTAAGCCAGAGTCACTAATCGATCGCCAACGTGCAGCTCGCTTTGCAAGTTTCTATACAGGTGAAGATCAAGAGGCGAAGAATTACGACTCTGCTAAGAAGCAGATGCTTTCCCCGTTGACCGGAAGCAAAGGTCCGCGCCAAGTTGTTACCCATGAAGATTGGGAGACACATCGCACCGTACTGGATGATTACTTGGCACCGTATGAAGATATTGTGAAGACAGATTTTTCATCAATGCTCTGCCACTGGTCTGATCCTGAAATCTATGACGATCTGATTAAGAAGATGAATGAGCGCATGAATAGGGGAGATGTTCCACTAAATCTAAATTCTACTTCGTTATTGACTCATGCTTATATGTATTCACATGATGAATCTACAAAGCAGATAGCACTTGATTACATCAAAGCTTGGATGGAGCGTCGCGACGCTAACGGCGGCATCATGCCTGACAACATCGGAACATCAGGTGAAATTGGTGAATTTAACGACGGTAAATGGTGGGGCGGTTACTACGGATGGCGCTGGCCACATGGCTTCATGACCATCATGGAACCAATTACCAATGCTGGCATGAACGCAGTGCTCATGACAGGTGATTACAGTTACCTCGATTTGCCGCGTTCACAATTTGACCTGATCTGGTCACTACGCAAAGAAGAGGGCGGCGTTACTAAGGTTCCACATCGCCACTTTGATGCAGGGTGGGCTGATTATCGACTTCCATCTGCTCGTCACATGATCTACATCTGGACCACATCGATGGCACAAGAGGATCTCGACCGCATCTTGGCACTTCCTCGCGATAATAACTGGAATGCTATTTACGTTCCTGGGGTATCTGGCGGAGAAAAGGGAACAGGGCGAGATACCAAGCATTACATCGCAAATACTTTGCCTTGGTTCCAATTTATCCAAGGACATCTACCTAACTATCCAACAGAGATCTTGCTGGCAAATCTGGAGCTGATAAAGATTCAGCTGCACAAGATGCGTTCTAATACTGGAAATCCTCGCAACTGGGGTACATATGATCCTGCTACAGCTGATGTTGTAGTGGGACTTGATCTTCGTGTTCCGGGATATAACATCCATGCCTGGCAAGAATTTAACCCTGTCTACTTTGAAGGACTTGCACAGATGCTCTTTGGAGCACCAATGCATATCTCTCACGGTGGATTGCAACATGGCAAAGTGCGTTACTTTGATGGTGAGAAGTCAAGACCTGGTTTGCCAGAAGATGTCAGCGCGATGGTCGATCAAGTATCGGCAGAGTCACTGCGCGTGGTTGTTGCAAACCTCAACAAGAACCAGCCACGCACACTAATTTTGCAGGCAGGTAGCTTTGGTGAAAATAGATTCGATAAAGTCACGATCACTGCAGACGATGGCTCGAGCTCGACTCACGATGTGAATTCCAAGTGGTTGACGCTAGATCTGACAGCTGAGTCTGGTGCAACGCTGAACTTCACATACACTCGCTATGTTAACAAGCCAACCTATGAGACTCCATACTCATCTCGCGCTGATTGGGATTCGATAATTACTGGACGTAGTCAATGACAGTAGTTTGGACCCAGTGGCCAGATCTCAAGCTTCCTGCAGGTGTAACACATCTGCCCACGGATGGAATTGCTCCTGCACCTGGAGATCTAGATAAAGTCGAATTTTACGTTCCACGTTACATGGGTGGACCTGCAGCAATTGCAATGATTCCAGATATGAAGAACTTGAAGATTATTCAATCACCCAATGCCGGCGTTGATGATGTACTCAAAATTCGCCCAGATGGTGTGATCCTTTGTAATGCAGCAGGCGTCCATGATGCTTCCACTGCAGAGCTTGCCGTTGCTTTATCTATTGCCTCACGACGAGGTTTTGCTGACTTTGCTGCCGAGCAAGCGGCACAGCGCTGGGCACATGAACGGAAGCCTTCCCTTGCAGATTCCAATGTGGCAATTGTTGGACACGGAAATATCGGAAAGATGATTGCCAAGATGCTCGTTAATTTTGAAGTGACGGTTACTTCATTCTCGCGTTCAGGTAAAGATGGTGCACATACCTTTGATCACTTTGATCGCTTACTTCCAATTTTTGATGTCATTATTTTGATTGTTCCACTCAACGATCAGACACGACATCTCATGAACGCCCAGCGATTGGCTGCGATGAAGAACGGCGCAGCTCTTATAAATGTAGCTCGCGGCTCCGTGGTTGATACAGATGCTCTCATTGCAGAACTTAATTTAGGGCGAATCACTGCTGGCCTTGATGTGACAGACCCAGAACCACTTCCTGCAGGTCATCCGCTGTGGAGTGCAAAAAATGTAATCATCACTCCACATGTTGGAGGAGATAGCGAAGCGTTTACTCCACGTATACGAAAGTTGGTAGAAGAGCAGTTGGCCAGATATGCATCTGGCCAATCACTCCTTCATATCGTTGCGCAGTAATTTTCGGGAAGCGTTAGAGAACCGCAACCGTGTGCGTATCAATGAAGTCCCAATCATATTCAATACATAGGCCTTCACCGACTGGCGCCATCACATAACCATCGACAATGTTGAGCTGAGTTTTGGTGCCGAATTGGAAATCATCGAATGGATATAGCGTTTCAAAGAATTCACAGTTGCTGATCGCAAGAGAAGGATGAAGCTGGACTTGCTCCAGGCCGTGATAGATCGTGGTGTGAAGTTCGCACTGCACGCCATGAGCTTCAGCTAAGTGCGCTGTCTTCATAACAGCTGTAATTCCGGCACGCCATGAAACATCGGTACGTACGATATCGATGACACCTTCTGTGATGCAGTGTGCGACGCTGTATTGATTGCCTGCAATTACTTCTGTTCCGCAGATAGGAATATCTAGCTTCTCGCGAAGTTTCTTTAAGCCATTGAGATTGACATCAAGGAGCGGTTCTTCAAGCCACTTATAGCCAAGGCGCTCTAGTTCGCGACCGGCCTTAAGCGCTTCTTCATAGGAGGCCATAATCACAGGATCTGCCATCAGAGTGAAGTCATCACCAACTGCCGCGCGAACTGCGCGATAGCAAGCGATATCTAAATCCAGACCCCCTGGTGGGTGCAACTTGTAACCCTTGTAGCCTTTTGCTTTTACCTCAAGTGCTTGCTTTGCATAATCTTCAGGACCATCCAAGAACATCGATGAAACATATAGTGGAACTTTCTCGCGAGCTGCTCCAAGAATTTTATAGACAGGAAGATGAGCCATCTTTCCAACGATGTCCCAGCAGGCATTATCAAAAGGAGCGTAAGAATAGATCGGGACATGATTCCAGCGACGATCATAAAGTTCGAAATCCTTCATATTCTTGGATGAATCATGTGCGCTACGGCCAATAAAGAATGGCTTCACCTGTGACATCGTGGCTGCTGCAGCTTTGGCATCTTGCGCGCCAAAACCAAACGAAGTTCCTTGCACGCCATCTTCTGTAGTGATGGTCACGACAGTGAAGTCGGGGCGAGATCCGCCGGGAAGCTTTACTGCAGCGACTGTGTCGAGTGATTCAAGTTCATCGCCACCGCGGCATGCACGTATTTCAATACTCTTTATTTTTGAAAGCATCGCTCACCCTTATCTATGAAATCCTATAGGATAATTTAGATCACGTGCTCTATAAAAGCAAGCAACTACGAAGCCCTACTTTTGCGCAGCAGCAGCATTAGGTGCAAAACGCTTGAGTGAAGATTCAATATGAGCGTGCATCGCACTCTTTGCAGCTTTTGGGTTCTGATCAAGAATTGCCTTTGCAATCGCATCGTGTTCTTTAATTGCGAGCTGGCCAGATCCACTCTGGTAGTACTGCTCGAATAACTCTTGTACAAATTCAGCACGTGATTCACCGTCGATGTGATGGAGTTTATTTGCCATGTATAGCCGGAATAGGTGAAGGTGGCAGTGGGTGCGCTCGTAGAAATCTGCCACAGTTTGATTTCCAGAGATACTTGAAATCAAGGTATGAAAACGCGAATCATGTTCTGTGAGAGCTTGAAACTGTCCATCTCCTGCAAACTTTAGCGCTGTCTTTGCGCTCTGCATCTCGGCTTTGAGCGCGGTCTTTCCTGTGTTGTCAATTACCTTTGCCGCTTGCTCTGCAGCCCAAGGTTCAATAAGCAATCTAAATTGAAAGAGATCATTCAGCTCCTTTATTGAAAGAAGCTTTGTAGCTTTATATCCCTTGAGTGGTTCCTTAGCGATTAGGCCATCAGATTCAAGACGGGCTAAAGCCTCGCGCACAGGTGTCTGTGAAACTTCAAGTTGAACTGAAAGGGAATCAATATTTACGCGGGAGCCAGGAGCAATTTCGTGATTAAAAATCATCGCCTTGATCATGTCATAAATTTCATCAGATAAAACAGAGCGACGGGGAGTACGCTTAGTTGCGCGGGCAGCGACCTTCTTAGTTGCCACAGTCAGACCAACCTCTCCACTTCATATGGAGCAACTGGTTACTTCGGAAGTCGAAGCCCTTGCATGCCGCCATCTACTGCCAGAATTGTGCCAGTAGTTGATGCCTGTCGGGGACTTGCGAGGTAGGCAATTGCGCTTGCGACTTCATCTGCGCTGACTAATCGCCCCATTGGCTGGCGCGCCTCAAGGGCAGCACGCTCTGCAGCAGGATCTTTAGCTTGTGCCAGCAGGCGTCCGACCCAAGGAGTGTCTGTAGTTCCTGGATTTACACAGTTGACGCGAATTCCCTCTTTGACGTGATCGGCAGCCATCGCAAGAGTCAATGACATGATCGCGCCCTTACTTGCACTATAGACGGCACGCTTTGGTAGTCCAGCTGTTGCTGCAATCGAACATGTGTTAACGATGGCGGGGGATTTACTCTTTCGCAGCATCGACATTGCAGCCGCGCTGACACGAGATGTTCCGACAACATTGACGTTAAGAACCTTGAGCCATTCTTCTTCGGTCGCATCTTCGACTGTTCCAGTTGCACCGACTCCAGCATTATTGGCAAGGATGTCAACGACCTGTGTGTGCTTTGCTAACTCTGCAAATGCCGAACTCACACTTACAGGATCTCCAATATCGCACGTAATGAATTGTGCATACGGGCTCATGTCTCCTTCTTGAAGATCAAGGCCGTAAACCTTTGCACCATTGACGTGGAAGTGTTGGGCGACTGCTAACCCAATTCCAGATCCTGCGCCAGTGACTACTGCGACTAGTCCTTTGAATTCATGACTCATCAGCTTGCCTCATTCTTCCAATAAGAGCCACTCGGGAATGAGTACTCATCGATACTTGCTTGATGCATCTCTGAACTAGTTCCAGGAAGTCGTGGTGCTGAGTAATGACCACCGTTTACTGAAACTGGCGCGAGGAAGTGCTGGTGGAGATGGTCCACGAATTCAACAACGCGAGAGCTGTGATGTCCTGAGACTGCCACCGCATCCCACATTGCTAAATGTTGGACCATCTCACACAGCCCTACACCCCCTGCATGCGGACACACTGGAACTCCAAACTTGGCAGCCATCAGTATATTCGCAAGATTTTCGTTGACACCGGCAACACGTGTGGCATCAATTTGCATGATAGAAAAACCCTTTGCCTGCAGCAGTTGTTTGAAAATAATGCGAGAGCTTGCCATTTCACCTGTAGCAATTGGCGTTGGTGCTACAGCTGCCGCAATCTTGGAGTGACCCAATACATCGTTAGGGCTAGTTGGCTCTTCAACCCAATGCAACTTGTAATCTTTGAGGGCATTAATCCAGGTGATGGCGACATCTACATCCCATACTTGGTTGGCATCGATTGCGATCTTGAAGTTGGGTCCGACGAGCTGGCGAACTTTGCCAAGTCTGCGTTGATCATCGGCAACTGATTTGCCACACTTATATTTAATAAGCCCAAAGCCATCGTCCATGGCCTTCTTGGTGAGGTCCAACATCTTTTCATCGCTATAGCCCAGCCATCCAGGTGAAGTTGTATAGGCCGGCACGCCTTTGATGCGCAGAATATCTTCATTGGCAGCCTTGTTGGAATTCATGCGATAGAGAATGTCGAGTGCTTCTTCGCGGGTCAGCGCATCGGTGATGTATCTGAAATCTATGGCATCAACAATATGCTCTGGAGTCATATCTGAAAGTAATTTCCACAACGGAACACCCTTAGCCTTTGCAAAGAGATCCCAGAGCGCATTAAGGACAGCACCTGCCGCCATATGAAAAACACCATAATCAGGGCCTAACCAGCGGATCTGACTATCACCGCTGAGCTCTCGTGCAATCTGACCAATGCCTGCAAACGCTTGGTTGACATCCATTCCAACAAGTTTGGGTGTCAACATATTGATGGCAGCGATCTGCACATCGTTACCTCTTCCGATGGTAAAGACTAAAGAGTCGCCGTGAAGCCCAGCTTTATCGGTGGTGATTCGTAAATACGCCGCTGAATAATCTGGATCCTGATTCATTGCATCTGAACCATCGAGCATCTTTGATGTAGGAAAGCGAACATCGAAAGATTCAACTGCAACAATTCTTGTCATTACTTTACGTACTTTTCTAAGCCCTTAGGAACACCAGATTCTGCCCACAATGTTTCGTATCCGACGCCAGGACCCTTTGGTCCGTGAACATTTCCTTGAGCATCAACGAGTGATTCACGCTTCACCGGGTTACCCCAGATAAGTGATTCGTAATATGTAGTGTTCTTAATTGCCATACACAGGTGAGCGCTTTCCAGCCCCATGCCATGAACCTCTGCGCGCAGGTGATAGGCATCGGCCAAGTGTGCAATTCGCATCGCACCAGTAAAGCCACCGCGTAAGAAGGTACTTGTACGAAGAGATGTCGCCACACCTGATGCTGCAAAATCACCGGCGCTCATATGTGCACCATCTGTGACTTCACCCAAGAGCAGAGGAATCCTTACACGCTGGCCCAGCCACTTGTATGCGGTGATGCTGAACTCACGCATTGGCTCTTCATACCAAGCAAAACCACTGTCATGTAGTGCATTACCTAGGTAAACCGCATCCTCTAGATCAAATCCTGCTGATCCGTCATACATAAGTGGAACATCATCACCGACATGTGCACGAAGTTTCTCTCCAAGTGACGCATCCTTCTTTGCATCACCAAAAGCATGTAACTTAATTGCGGGATAACCAAGTGCTAACGCCTGATCTGCAATATCTAAAAATTCTTCGATTGATGAATATGTAACTGTTGATGCGTAGGCAGGAATAGATTCACGATATCCACCGAGTAATTTGTAAACAGGTTGCTGTGCCTGCTTTCCTGCGATATCCCATAATGCAACGTCGAATATATGGGTCATGTTTGGTGCAAAACGTTCAATGCGATCAAGCTCCCAGACGCGTTCCCACAAATGTTCACGCATCAATGGATCTTGTCCCATGAACTCTGCCCGAAAACGACGATCGACATAGTCTTTGAAAATTACCCCACGAGGTGCTGATGCGAAACCCGTAATTCCTGCATCCGTTTCAACCACGAGCCAAGCTCCCGTTGTGGCAGTATCTGGACCGGGGATGTTTTTGCGCCAAAGAGTTCCCTGAGGCAGGCCAGCTCTATCTTCTAAAACTACTTCTACGTTGGTGATTTTCACTTTGGGAAACCTTTCTTTCTCTTTATAACGTCTTTATAACAAGTGCCGATTTTGCGCCTGAGAGGGTGCAAAACTCCCAAAAAAATCTTGAAAATACTATACGAAATAGTATTCCTACCCCTAGTATTTCGGCAACTGGTTCGATTGGCAACAAGGAGCCGTCACCAGACCTATAGAGGGGAAACACCTTGAAGAAAAAGTACTCAATAATCGCGGTCGCTGCGGCGGCTGCAATGGCAGGCACAACAATTATGGCAATGCCAGCTCAGGCTGCTAAGCCATCGATCGTCGTCTGGGTAGATGCACCACGTCTACCAGGTGCAAAGTTGTACGCACAAATTATGAAGGGCAAAGTTGATGTGAAGGTAGAACTTCACGCACAGGGCGACCTGTTGGCAAAAGTGCAGTTATTTAATCGTGTTAAAAAAGGTTGGCCAGATGTAGTTTTCGGTCCACCAAACGATGTAGCGGTACTTAAAAACCCAATCATTGCTAATGCACGTGAACTTTCGAGTTTACTCACTCCAGCAGAGATCAAGGATTTCGGAAAACTGAATGATTGGTCGAAAGCATCAGATGGTAAGTATTACTCCATTAAAAATGATATGGCTCAAAGTGTGCTTTGGTACAACACAAAGTTATTCGCAGAGTTTGGTTACAAAGTTCCAACAAAGATGAGCGAATTGTTTGCGATTGGAAAAGACCTAGGGGCCAAACATCCAGGGTACTCATTGGGTGCATTAAGTGACGCAGCTGCATACTCAGGTTACTTCTGGCCTTCACAGTGCCCACTCAACAATGAGTTGAGTGCAACACGTGTACTTATTAATCCGAAGGACCCAAAGTGCACACGAGTTACCACAGCGCTTCAACCTCTCATTGATGCGGGCGTCTACTACCCAGGATCAGCATTCTCACCTGAGTATGCTGCAATTGCGAAGGAAGGCAAGCTTGTAGCTCACATTGGGCCATCATGGTATGGCGAATTCGTTATTCGACCAGCTGGTTCATTTGCACAGCCTGCTGGGGTTTGGACAGCAGCACCTATGCCTATATGGGATGGTGAAAAGGTCGCTTATTCTGGCGAGTGGGGTGGTGGTATTTACACCGTTTCTCCTCATTCCAAGTTCCCACGACAAGCTCTAGATTTTGCGCTCTTCATGACTGGTGACAAGAGAAATGTTGTCGACGTGAAGAACCCAGATGGCAGTAATGGAGCTCCTACTTTCCCTGCAAGTCTCAAGGGAAATGCATTGTGGAAAGCAAAAATTGATGCTGATCCTTATTACGCATCAAGTCCTTATCCAGCAATGGCTGCTCAAGCAGGCAAGGTATGGACAGGCGTAAAGCCGGTTCGCTATGACGCAGATGGAGCATGGGGTGCTGCTTTCGGTCCCGAGCTATCCAAGTCAAAGAATCTGCAGAAAGCTCTTGAAGCCTATGCGGCATACACCTCGAATCTGGCACAGCAGCTGGGCTATGAGGTCACAACCAAAAAGTAATTCGCAAGAATTACTGTAAGCAGTAAAAAGAGTGGAGGATTTCGTTTGACGAAATCCTCCACTCTTTCTGAAAAACTAGACTAGGAGAATTTGTGGCTAAGACGAAACGGTATAGGCAGAGTAACTTTGTGATGACTCTTATGTTAGCGCCGTACGCTTTTCTCCTGGTAGCTTTTGGAGTTCTACCACTTTTTATGGCTGTTGCCGAGGTGCCGGGTCCATCTCTCATTAATCCAGATGGTGGTTGGGATGCCTTTAGAATCGTTGTTCAAGATTTTAGATTCCCAGTTGCGGTAAAAAATGTCGGTGGATTTATGCTTTATTTTATCCCTATGATGATGATCACGGTCATTGTGATGGCATTAATGCTCGATGTGAAAACGACAAAGTGGGGCAGATATCTTCGCTTGGCTTATATAGTCCCCGCCTCGGTCTCCGGTGCTGTGGCGGTTCTGGTTTGGTGGGCAATTTTTGAGCCAACCATCAGTCCTTTAAAACCAGTTTTGAACTTTTTCGGAATAGATTCTGCCCGTCAAATTTGGCAAACAGAAAATCTCACTTATTTGATCGCTATTATGGCATTTTTTGCAATAGCTGGAAATTGGATTTTGATTCAGTATGGATCTTTGCAGAACATTTCCTCAGAGATTATTGAGGCGGCAAGGGTAGATGGCTGTTCAGCGTTTCAATTGGCCGTGAAGATTAAATTGCCGCTCATCCAAAAATATGTCGTGTACATGGCGGTCTTGGTCTTTGCAGGTGGTCTGCAGATATTTGTCGAACCACAACTTTTAAATACAGGAGTTTATGTAGGTATCGCAAGTTCATGGTCGTTCGACCAACTTAGTTACGAATTAGCTTTCAAAGCTGGCGATTTTGGTGGTGCCTCTGCACTCTCTATCATTCTGTTGATTCCAAGCCTCATAGGAGCCCTAATTGTGATCTTTAAAACGGACATGTTTGATGTAAAGACAACTGCGGATAAAGAATCTGATTAGGAGTTAATTACATGAAAACGATATTAAAGACCTCAAAGAAGAAGAAATTACTCGTTCAAGAAAATCGGGTAGGAATGTTTTTCGTCAATTCCTGGTTGATATTTTTTGCAATTATTAGCCTCATTCCAATGGCGTGGTTGCTCGTAGCCCCGTCAAAAACTGATGAGCAAGTTACTGGTAACGCACCCCTATCCTTTGGAAATATAAAAGGCTACCTCAATGCTTGGAACAACCTAAGGTTTTTTGATGATGGGGTAATCCAGCAGTGGGTAGTTAACTCCGTAGTTTTCAACATTGCAATAGTTATCATTGCTACAGCAACAGCTTCTTTAGCTGGTTTTGTTCTATCAGCATCGCGAATACGATTCAAAAGGGTTTACCTCATTAGTACGCTCATCATGATGTTGATTCCACCAGTAGCTCTCGTAGTCCCGCTCTTTGTACTAATGGATAAAGTTGGCCTAGTTGATAATCCACTATCGGTGATCTTGATTTCCTCTCTTTACCCATTTGGTACCTTCCTTTCATATATTTATTATTCAACAACCATTCCACCTGAGCTCTACGAGTCTGCGCGATTAGACGGATGCACTGATTGGCAGCTGTATACCAAGATCGCATTTCCACTCTCGGGACCGCTAATTAGTTTGCTAGCTTTCTTTGCTTTTATTGGTAATTGGGCTAATTACTTTTTGCCTTACATTCTTCTTTATTCTTCGGAGAACTACACACTTCCGTTGGGTCTGGGATTCCTATTTAATTCAACGCCTGCGATCAATCCCGGCGTAGGAGCCACCTCAGTTCCAATCTACAAGCCAGAGATTGCCTTAGCGGGCGTTCTGGTCGCATTACCAATTCTGATCGTATTCCTCTTGTCTCAGAGACGTTTAGTCAAAGGAATGCTCGCTGGTTCAATCAAGGAGTAGGGGTTATCTGATGGACCAGAAGGTCTATCCATTTAGCGCAGGCAATCGCACGATGTCCGATCTTCTGGGCGGCAAGGGAGCCAATCTCGCAGAGATGGCTACATTGGGCATTCCTATTCCAGATGGTTTCACAATTACAACGCGTGCCTGTCAAGATTATTTGCGCACCGGTGGCTTAAATCAAGATCTTTTAGATCAGATAGATGCTGCAATCATTGAACTCGAGAAGAAGATTGGTAAGTCATTCGGTGATCCAAAGAATCCTTTACTAGTTTCAGTGCGATCTGGTGCAAAGTTTTCTATGCCAGGAATGATGGAGACTGTTCTTAATGTTGGTATGTCACAGGAAGTTGCAGCAACTCTTGAGTCGATTACAGGAGATTCACGATTTGCCTGGGATTCCTATCGTCGCTTCATCGAGATGTTCGGCAAAACTGTCTGCGATATACCATCCGATGCTTTTGCAAAGGTGGCCGCGCCTCTGATCAAGGCTGCTGGTGGCAAGACAATTGCCGATCTTGATGGTCCAGCACTTCGCAAGGCAGGAGATGCCTTTGTTGAAGTCGTTGAAAAACATACGGGTACAGCATTCCCATTTGATGCTCGATCACAGTTAACTCGCGCCATCGAAGCGGTCTTTCACTCATGGAACTCCGAGCGGGCGCAGCTTTATCGTCGTCGCGAAAGAATTAGCGCTGACCTTGGTACTGCTGTAAACGTTCAGGCGATGGTTTTTGGAAATATTGGTGATACATCGGGAACTGGTGTCTGCTTTACACTCAACCAGGATGGCGTTGGATTATTGGTCAAGATTGCCTGTGATGAAGTGCGCACTGTCAATCCCGATATGAAACTTGGCGTATGCGGTGAACACGGCGGAGATCCAAGGAGTATTGATTTCTTTCATCATGTTGGTTTGGATTATGTCTCTTGCTCACCATTTAGAGTTCCAGTGGCTCGTCTTGAGGCTGGAAGGGCTGCAGTCAGCGACCACGCCACGACAGGGAGTGCATGATGAAGCACAACGATAAAGTCAGACTTCGCACCGGTGTCGAGGTATCCAGACTTTCACTTGGAACTGCTGCTCTAGGCGGGCTCTATACATCAGTCAGTGATGCCGATTGCACAGACACTGTATTAACTGCCATAGATAATGGAGTTAACTTTATTGATACCGCTCCGCATTATGGAAAGGGAACATCAGAGGTTCGAATCGGTAAGGCTATAGCCGGTCGTGATCGCTCCACCTACGTTATCTCCACCAAGATCGGTCGCCTATTGGTGCCATCAACGACAGATATTGATGACTTTTTTATGGATGCAGATAACACAGTTGAGAGAAAGTTTGACTTTAGCGCCAGTGGTGTTCGTCAATCATTGGACGAATCACTCGAGCGTCTTGGAATGGATAGTGTCGAAATTCTATTTATCCACGATCCTGATGCCAATGCAGATAAGGCAATACTTGAGGCGTATCCAGAGTTAGAACGGATGCGATCTGAGGGAATTATTAAGGCAATCGGTGTTGGAATGAATCAATGTGAAACACCAACGCGAGTAATTAAAGAGACCGATATCGATATGGTTCTTATTGCAGGTCGATATTCACTCCTTGATCAAAAAGCTTTGGAAGGATTGTTGCCGACAGCTCTCGAGCGCAATGTAGATATCATTGCAGCGGGAGTATTCAACTCGGGTATACTTGCAAATCCTGTTAAAGGTGCCACCTATGATTATGTGCCAGCAAGTGATGAACTGCTTGCAAAAGCTATAAGAATTCGTGAAGTGCTTGACGGTCATAAAGTGTCTCTCACAAGTGCTGCGCTGCAATTTCCGCTGCGTCATCCTGCAGTTAAGTCAGTCCTTGTCGGTTGTCGAAGTGCGGCAGAAGTTGAGACAAATATCAAAGAGTTTGATAAAACCATTGAAAATAAGGTCTGGGATGACCTTGTATCCGTTCTCTGAATATCCTATAGTATTTTTATGGCCCTAGACCCGCAAGTATCCGCATTCCTTGATCTGGGAAAAGCTGCCAACATTCCTGATATCAGTGTTCAAGGAGCAACTACGGCGCGTGGATATTCGCATGGCCAACCTGATCTTGGTGGAGAGATTGATCCAACAGTAGATATCTCAATTGAATTTTTTACAAGTTCGACAGCAGATATCGCAGTTGCTATCTACACGCCACCTGCTACATCGGATGCAAAACGAGTGGGCATTGTTTATTTCCATGGTGGCGGCTGGGTTATTAATTACATCGCCAAGTATCACGCACAGATGGCATCAATGGCTAAGAAGACCAATTCAATTATCGTCTCCGTAAATTATCAGAAAGCGCCAGAACATAAATTCCCAATTCCATTTAATGATTGCTACGAAGGCCTTGAGTGGACTGTGGCTAGTGCAGATCGTTTAGGCATTGATATCAATCGCTTAGGCGTGGGTGGAGATAGCGCTGGTGGAAACCTTGCATCTGCTGTGGCACTTGCTGCCCGTGATCGCGGTAAGATCAAACTCGCTTTTCAGTGGTTGATCTATCCATGTAATGGTCCAGAGTTTGTCGATGCGCCAGATGTTCCAAACGCTGATGGATATGGATTGACTCAGCGCGGAATGAAATGGCTCTGGGATATGTATCTCAATGGCGTAGCAGATCGTAGTAATCCTTATGCAGTTCCGCACGCTGCACAATCTCTGGCAGATCTTCCACCAACCATCATGATTACAGCCGAATATGACGTACTAAAAGCTGATGGTGTTGCCTACTATGAAAAGCTCAAGGCTGCTGGAAATGATGTTGTCTATAAAGATTGCCCTGGAATGATCCATGGATTCTTCAACCTTGGAAAACATATTGAGGATGGAATCACGATCCGAGATTGGTTTGCAGAGAACATTCTGCGCGTAGTGGGCAAGTAATGTCTCTCATCGAACTCAAAGGTATGACATGGGATCACGAACGTGGTCTGGATTGCCTGGTGCAATCAAATGATCTGCTGATCCAAATGTGTGGCATCTCAATTAAGTGGGATGCTCGCTCGCTTTTAGCCTTTGGCGATCAGCATATCTCTGAGTTTTACAGCGATTACGACCTCATGGTTATTGATCATCCTCACATACCGGATGCGGTCCATGCAGATGCGGTAGTTGCATTTGAAGATTTAACGACGCCATCAGAATTAGATTTGTTGGCAGCAACAAGTGTCGGAGCTTCCCACGAGTCATATCTTTATAAGGGCAAGCATTGGGCGCTAGCCATCGATACGGCAGCACAGGTAAGTGCCTTTCGACCAGATAAAGCTGATCGTTCGCCAGTCTTTTGGCACGAGGTCTTTGATCTTGCAAAGAAGAAAGAGCTGCTCTGGGCACATAAGCCAGTAGATGCTTTTAGTACCTTTGCAACTTTGATGGCCCAAAAGGGTCGGCCACTTCAAGGTAGCGCGAAATATATCGATCAGGATATGGCGCTGGAAGTTCTTGAATTTATGATCGAAATTGCCAGCCTTGTTCCAGATTTTTGCGCAAAAAGTAATCCGATTGAAATTGCCGAGGTCTTAAGCGAAACTGACGACTATGCCTACGGAATCTGTATGTACGGGTATAGCAATTACTCACGCGATGGATTTCGCAAAAATGTTTTGGTCTATGACGATCTGCCATCTTTTGATGGGCGCGCCACTGGATCCCAACTCGGTGGAGCAGGGATAGCAGTCTCGACTCGAAGCAAGAACCCGAAAGCTGCCGCGGAGGCCGCCCTTCTGCTTTCAATGCCAGATATTCAAGCAACAACATATGGGCTTGGCGGGGGGCAGCCAGGAAACCTCATCGCGTGGAAAGATAATTTACTTAATGGAGTAAGCCACAACTTCTTTAGAAGTACTCTGCGTACGCTAGAAAATGCCTGGGTCCGCCCTCGTGTTCTGGGTTGGCCAGATGTTCAGTTCCAAAGTTCGCTAGTAATTCATAAATGTTTAGTAGAAAAGAAAGTCACCAAGAAAGATGTCGAAGAGATCGCATCTATGTACCAGAAGCATGTAAAGGAATAAGAGAAGAATGAAGCTCTATTTTGAGGAATATAAAGTAGGCACTGTTCAAGACAGTATGGGTCGCACAATTACTGAGACGGATATTGTCATGCATGCTGGCCAAACAGGTGATTTCTACCCTCATCACATGGATGCTGAATGGTCCAAGAACAGCGTATTCGGTCAACGTGTTGCTTATGGAACCTTGATTTTAAGCGTCGCAGCAGGACAGTTAGCGCGCGAGATGAACGAAGTTGCCTTTAGTTATGGCTATGACAAGGTGCGCTTCATATCACCAGTGTTTATTGGCGACACAATAACTTCCAAGGGAGAGATCATTGGAAAACGAGAATACGCAAAGCGCACAGAAGAGTTCGGCTTGGTCGATGAGCAAGTCACTGTAACTAATCAACGTGGAGAGATAGTTATCGCCTTCATCCACGTCTATATGGTCGAGAAGAAAAAATGACCTGGGATCTCGATCTACGCGTTCGAAGCGCGATGGTTTCAGATTCTCTAGATGTACTTGGCGTGCGTAATAACGCTATGGATGTACGCGTGCGAGCATTACGCCCAGATATGCGGGCGGTGGGGCTAGCTGCCACAGTGAAGTTTGTTCCAGATAGCCAATACGATCTGAAAGATCCATACGGTGACGGAATCGACTTTCTAGATACTTTGGAGGTTGGTGAAATTGCAGTTCTCTCTACCGGCGGTGATTGTCTCTCAGCTTTCTGGGGAGAACTCTTCTCTGCCGCCGCAAAAGGTCGAGGCGCAACAGGTGTTGTCGCAGATGGCCCTTTGCGTGACACCCAACAAGTAGTTGCTCTAGATTTCCCTGCCTTTGGTCAAGGTTCACGTACCTACGATTACAAGGGACGAATGCGCATCCAAGCAATTCGAATTCCTGTGATCTGTGGTGGGGTTCAAGTTAATCCTGGTGATGGAGTGATTGCAGATAGCGACGGCGTTGTTGTAGTGCCAGCAGAACACTTAGCAAAGGTAAGCGAGCTAGCTAATGCTCGTGCTGCAACAGAGAAGACAGTGTTAAAGGATTTGCTATCAGGTAAGAGTGTACGAGAGGTATGGAACGCATACGGCGTTCTCTAGGAAAAGGAGAAAACCATGGCAAAAGAAATCATCGATACACATCAACATCTCTGGATAATGAGTGAGCGTGCATATAGCTGGATTGAGCCGGCATACGGCCCACTTTATGATGACTTCACGCCGGAACGACTCGTACCAGAGATTCCTGCATCAGGTGTTACCAGTTCAGTACTAGTGCAGGCTGCAGATACTTATGACGACACTTTCTATATGCTCGATGTAGCAGAGCACTCTGATTTCGTTCAGGGCGTTGTCGGTTGGGTTCCCTTTGAGCGCCCCAATGAGTCACGCACTGCGCTAGAGACTTTTGCTAAGAACAAGTACTTCAAGGGCGTCCGTAATCTGACTCACGACTACTCCAATCCAAAGTATGAATCAGATGATGCGTGGATTACCCGCCCAGCTGTCCTTGAGACTCTGGCACTTGTCGAAAAGATGGGTCTTAGTTTTGATTACGTTTCAGTTAAGCCGAAGCATACGAAGAACATAGTTACGTTGGCTAAGAAATTTCCACAGCTCAAGATTGTTGTAGATCACTTTGCTAAGCCACCTATCGCTGCAAAGGAGATGGAGCCATGGGCATCATCAATGGCTGAGATTGCAACCTTTCCTAATGTTTATGCCAAGTTATCGGGACTTAATACAGCTTCTGACTTAGCGAACTGGACTGTTGCAGATTGGCAGCCATACGTTGATTTTATGGTCAAGACGTACGGGGCTAATCGCGTGATGATGGGCGGAGATTGGCCGGTCATCGTTCTTGGGAACACATATGTTGAAATTTGGAAGGCTCAAGTCGAAGTCATAAGCGGCTATAGCCAAGAAGATCAAGACTGGATTACACATAAGACAGCTAAAGCTTTCTACAACCTTTAAGAGCTCATCAAACGAGAGGAGTGATCATGCAACGCTTTGCATCAGTTATTAGAATGCCCACTGAAAATCGCGCGGAGTACGAGCGCCTACACGCAGCGGTCTGGCCGGAAGTACTTGCCAAGATCGCCGAGGTCAATATCCAGAACTATTCTATTTATCGTTATGGCGAACTTCTCTTCTCCTACTTTGAGTATGTAGGCACCGACTTTGATGCAGATATGGCAAAGATGGCAGCGGATCCAAAGACCCAGGAGTGGTGGGATGTCTGTAAGCCTTTGCAGCGTCCAGTCAATGACCGCGCTGATGGCGAGTGGTGGGCGTCAATTCCTGAGGTATTCCATGTCGACTAGTTCGTTAGATCGATCGCAACTTCCACTTGACGGAATTCTTGTTCTTGATTTCTCACAATTTCTAGCAGGTCCTGTTTCGGCAATGCGCCTTGCAGATCTTGGTGCTCGAGTGATCAAGATTGAACGCCCCGGCATAGGAGATATTGGACGCACACTTGCCTTTGCTGGTCTTGAAAAAGATGGAGACACCCTCTCTTTCCACATCATGAATCGCAATAAAGAGAGCTTTGCCGCAGATTTGAAAAACTCAGATAGTTTGAAAGAAGTATGGGAGCTAGTAAAGAAAGCCGATGTCATCATCCAGAATTTTCGTCCCGGTGTCATTGAACGCCTCGGTCTTGGATATGAAGATGTGAAGAAAGTGAATCCTGGAATTGTTTACGGAAGTGCGACTGGATACGGCGCGGAGGGTCCATTTAAGGATCGTCCAGGACAAGATCTACTTGCACAATCAATCTCTGGCTTGCCATGGCTCAACGGTCGCGCAGGAGATCCTCCGATCCCTGTTGGATTGGCTGTGGCAGATATCTTTACATCAACTCATCTTGCATCGGGTGTTATCGCACTCTTGTTACGTCGTGAACGCACAGGTGTTGGCGGAATGGTTGAGTCAAGTCTTCTCGAATCAATGCTCGATCTGCAATTTGAGTTAATCTCAGCAAATCTTTTTGATCCCAGCGTTGTTGTAAATCGTGGTGCAGGAAACTCAGCACACGCATTTTTGCCAGCACCGTATGGTCTCTACAAGACAGGTGATGGCTATCTTGCTATTGCGATGACTCCGATCCCGGCACTTGGCGCGCTCCTTGGCGTCAACCTCGATGAGTACGAAGATCCAAAGTCTTGGTGGAGCCATCAAGAAGAGATTATGAAAAAGCTCAGTGCAAAGATTGCAACCGATAGCACAGAGCACTGGTTAGCTATCTTGGATGCAGCAGATATCTGGTGTGCCCCGGTATTAACGCTGCCAGAGCTTGTTGTCCACGAGGGTTTCGCAGCGATAGATATGACTCAGAAGACTACGCGCACAGGACGAGATGGCTCAGAGATATCGATTCCGACTACTCGCTCACCTGTACGTATCGATGGCAAGACGATCAAACATTCAAAGGGTGCACCACATGTCGGTGAAGATACCGAGAAGATCCGTAAAGAGTTCGGGATATAGGCGGGGGAGATCATGAAGAATCCAAATCCAGATCAAGGTAAGCGATATGAGATTCCGGTATGGAATCAGGATGTCAAACTTTATGAGGATTACCAGGTAGGAGAAGTCGACCGATCACTACGTCGTACGATCTCTGAAGGTGAAGTGATGCTCTTTAATTCACTGGTCTTGGATATGCATCCCTATGTAGGCGATGACATCTGGGCACGCGAACACGGCCTCTTTAAGAAGCGACTAGTCCCAGGTGCAATGGTATTTAGCTATGGGCTTGGACTCTTTGCACATAACAATGTCAATACATTTAGTTATGGCTATGACAAATTGCGCTTTATCAAGCCAACCTTTATCGGTGACACTATCTACGGCATGCGCACTCTTCTTGAGAAAACTCCTAAGTACGAAAATATGGGCCTCTTTAAAGTGAGCTACGAAATCTTCCGCGCAGATAACGAAGAACTTGTCTTGTATACCGAGCACCTACAGACCGTGCTCTATCGCACATCACAGGCAGAAAATCTCAAAACAGAAGGCAAGGAGTAGCCATGATTGAGCAATTTCAGATAATTTCAGATGCCGTGCGTCTCGAAGTAAAGCCTGAGCATCGCAAGAAAATTGGTATCTGTGGTGCAGGTGGAATCATTGATGGCGCACACCTTCCTGCCTATAAAAAGGCGGGACTTGAAGTTGTAGCAATTTTTGATACCGACAACACAAAGGCGAAAGATGTAGCCACGCGTCATGGAATTCCAACGGTCTATGCAACGCTGGCCGAGTTAGTGGCAGATCCACAGGTAGAGATTGTCGATATTGCTGTTCCTGCAGTTGCTCAACCTGCAATATTTGCCCAGGTTGCAGTTGCTAAGAAACATATTCTTGCCCAAAAGCCTTTTGCGACAACTGTTGCTGCTGGTGAGTTAATGGTTAAGCAAGCACAGGATGCCGGAATTGTTGCCGCGGTAAATCAACAACTTCGCTTTCAAGAGGGCGTTGCCGCCGCACATAAGATGGTTGAACTTGGCTGGATCGGAACTGTGAGCAACTTTTCAATCAACGTAAATCTCTCGACGCCGTGGGAGCTCTGGCCATGGGCGAAAGATCTCGAGCGCCTCGAAGTCATGTTGCACTCAATTCACTATCACGATCTTCTTCGTTGGTTCTTAGGCGATGCCACAACCGTCTTCTGCGCTGCTGGACGCACAGCAGGACAATTTCCCATCGGTGAAACTCGTACGATCTCTACCGCGCTTTATAAGAGTGGTGTGACATCTGTCGTACATGCAAACCATGTCAATCGCGGAGGCGATAACTACGCCGAATATCGTATTGATGGCGATAAGGGATCTATTCGCGGAACTCTCGGATTGCTCTATGACTATCCCAGTGGTCGCGTAGATACAATTGAAATTAACTCATCCGTAATCCCAACAGATGGTTGGTTGCCGTACCCAGTGACAACACGTTGGTTCCCAGATGCATTTATCGGCACCATGGGATCGGTCATGGAAGCTATTTCAACTGGTGCACCACTTCGCTCTTCAGTTGCCGAAAACGTAGAAACACTGAAGATGGTGGAAGCACTTTACAAATCTATGGATTCAGGAAAATCAGTTGACCTCTAGTACACCTACTGCTCTCTTTAATTTGGAGGGAAGGGTTGCAGTAATTTCAGGAGGTAATGGTGGGATTGGTTTGGGTTGTGCCAGAGGGCTAGCACGTGCTGGTGCAACGATCGTTATCTGGGCGCGAGACAAAGCTAAAAATGCTTCTCACAGAGCGAGCTCGAAGCACTCGGTGCCACAGTCATCACTCTAGAAGTAGATGTAACCGATCGCGCAGCAGTTGAAAGTGCTACCGCCCGTACGATCGAACTCTGTGGCGGGATCGATATTCTCTTTGCCAATGCCGGTGTCAATATTCGTATGCGCCCTGAGGAGTACACCGAAGATATTGTTGATTAGATTATTGATGTAAACCTCAAAGCAGTATTTCACTGCTGTCAGAGCGTCTACCCATCAATGACTGCTCGCGGCGGCGGCAAGATCATCTTGATTGGCTCACTTACTAGCGTGCAGGGCCTTGGTATCGCACCTGTTTACTCTGCAACCAAGGGAGCGGTCGTCCAATTAGCAAAGAGTTTGGCTGCTGCTTGGGGTGCGCAAAACATTCAAGTCAACACAATTTTGCCGGGTTGGATCGTTACAGAGATGACTTCTGTGACCCGCGCAATTCCTGGTTTACCAGAACACGTCTTATCGCGTACCTCTGCCGGGCGTTGGGGAAGTCCTGCTGACTTTGAAGGCATCGCGACATTCTTCGCATCGAGTGCAAGCGATTTTGTGACAGGCACTGATATTCAAATCGACGGTGGATTTACAAGCACGCTTGCAATCTTTGATTTACCTAAAAATTAATTGCAGATAGAGCTAAGCGCGGTAGGCAATACAGTTATTTGAGATTTCGCCAATGCCTTCAATGCCAGTCTTGATTGCATCCCCTACAGCCAGATATGTAGGTGGCTTAAATCCAAGTCCCACACCAAATGGAGTACCAGTATTGATGACATCGCCTGGGAATAGCTCCATAAATTGGCTGATGTACCAGACGATGTGATCTATACCGAAGAGAAGATCATTTGTATGTGAATCTTGCTTCATCACACCATTAACACTGCACCATAGGCGCAGGTTGCTTGCATTAATTTCATCTCCAGTAACAATCTCAGGTCCAATCGGATTAAATGTTGGAAAAGACTTTCCCTTGACCCATTGGCCAGATCGTTCAATCTGCCAGTGACGTTCAGAGACATCTTGTGAAATTGTGTAACCAAGAATGTGTGCTTTGGAGTCTACTGGTGAATCTAAATAAAGCGCCCGCTTTCCAATAACAATTGCAAGCTCTACTTCATAATCTGTAGCAAGACTCTTTGGCGGAATTACTATGTCATCATTTGGACCAATAACGCTATCGGGGGCCTTCATAAAGATGACGGGCTCTGCAGGAGTATCCGCATTTGACTCTTTGATATGGGCCAGATAGTTAAGGCCGACACAAATTACTTTGGTGGGACGGTTAATTGGTGAACCAATGCGAGTTGAACCTTTAGCAACGCGGGGCAGCCCGGATAGATCTGCGGCGGCAACTTTTGCCATTGCTCCAGCCTCTAGCGTTTCACGTGACCAATCACCGATGAGCGAATCAACAAGGATGTACTCATCGCCTTGTACGACGACAGGTTTTTCTTGGCCAGCACCTCCGATTCGGGCTAGACGCATTCTTCTATCGTCCTTCCGGTAGGCGGCCTAAGCCAGCGTGGGTTTGCAATATCTGTACATGCTTAGGTTCAAGTTCCTTTAGAGAATTTACTCCGAGCAACTTCATCGTTCGCACCATCTCAGATTGCATGATGGTCAGCATCCGCTCAACACCTTCTTGCCCGCCCGCCATAAGTCCATAGAGATAAGCGCGACCAACGTATGCAAAATCAGCACCGAGAGCTAAAGCTGCGAGAACATCTGCACCATGCATGATTCCGGTATCGATGTGTATTTCAAGATCATTTTTAAGCTCCTTCTTAACCTTAGCCAGCATATGTAGAGGCACTGGCGCGCGATCGAGTTGGCGACCACCGTGATTACTTAAGATGATTGCATCAGCGCCATATTTAGCTGCAATCTTTGCATCTTCAACTGTCTGAATTCCCTTGATAGAGAGTTTTCCATCCCATTGTTCGCGGATCCACTCAAGATCATCAAATGTCATCGTAGGGTCAAACATAAAATCAAGAAGTTCGGCGACTGTGCCTTCCCAGTTGGACATAGATGCAAATGTGATCGCAGGGGTTGTCAGAAAGTTGATCCACCATTCTGGGCGAGGAGCTGCATCTAAAAGCGTCTTGATTGTAAGACGAGGAGGAACTGTGAGACCATTGCGAGCATCTCGTAGGCGAGCCCCGGCCGCAGGAACATCGACTGTCAACATTAGGTGCTTAACACCAGCATCTTGTGCGCGCTTAACGAGAGCCATGCTCGCTTCGCGATCTTTCCACATGTAAAGCTGGAACCAATTGACACCATCTGGTGAGGCCTTGACGACATCTTCAACGGTTGTGGTTCCCAAGGTTGAGAGAGTGAAAGGAATTCCAAATTTCTCGGCAGCGCGCGCTCCAGCGATTTCGCCTTCGGTATGCATCATGCGAGTAAAACCTGTTGGTGAAATTCCAAATGGCATCGCAAACTTTTCACCCATAATTTCACAGGTAGTATCTACATTTTTTACATCATGCAAAATGTTTGGTCTAAATTCCAGATCGAGATAAGAACGGCGCGCTCTCTCTAAAGTCACTTCAGATTCCGCGCTGCCATCGGTGTAATCAAATGGACCTTTGGGTGTGCGACGCTTTGCAATAAGACGCAGATCCCAAACTGTGAGGGCTTTAGCTAGGCGATTCTTACGTGTAGGAAATTGCGGAAGGGTAAAGCGCAGCAAGGGAGCTAATTCGCCCACCTTGGGGAACTGGCGCTTCACATTCTTCATTTCAAGGCTCCATTGGTCACGAAATCGTGAAAATCCTATACGATTTTTCGCCCACATTCCACATCAATCAGCGGTAATCCTTCACTAAGGTGCGAACATGGGCGATCTGGCAGCACTCACTGCTTAGCCCTTACTTAAATAACGGCCTTCTTCACCCCGAAGAAGCTATTAAGGCAGCTCTCAAAAGATTTGAAAAGGGAGATATTCCAATTGCCTCTGCAGAGGCCTTTATCAGGCAGATCATCGGCTGGCGTGAATATGTCAATGGCATGTATTGGTATCTAGGAAGTGAGTATCGCCAAAAAATGGTTTGCACGCAAAGCGAGAGCTGCCGCAATTATTTAGTGATCCAAGTAAAACCAATATGAACTGCATGAAAAATACGATTACCGATATCAATAATCGCGCCTGGGTTCATCATATTCCGCGCTTAATGATCTTGAGTAACTTCGCACTT
>SXGU01023641.1_pt1 | contig 56310 bp, 35 predicted proteins | sample 3174531 | NCBI WGS metagenome assembly SXGU01 (sample SAMN11356863, study PRJNA531348) | freshwater metagenome | isolation source: freshwater sample F1-140 | place: China: Fuxian Lake, Yuxi | collected 2017-12-25 | reverse complement strand
CGCATCGCCTTGGCGAGGGTCGGGATGCCACCCGGCACGGCACCGGAATAGAACTCGACTGCACCCATGAGGCCGAGACCACGGACCTCACGAACGGCGGGGTGGGACGCGTAGGTATGCAGACCGGCTTGCAGGCGTGCTCCCATGGTGGCGGCACGCGCGACGAGACCCTCATTCTCGATGATGTCGAGGTTGGCGTGTGCAACGGCACAACATGTTGCATGTGCTGAGTACGTGAATGCGTGCCACCACCGGCTTGCCGATGGCTGGTTGTAGATGACTTCACGGATCGCGTCGCTGATGATGATGCCACCGAGTGGCTGGTACCCGGAGGTGACACCCTTGGCAAATGAGATGACATCTGGCACGACGTCCCATTGGTCGAGGCCCCAGAACGTCCCGGTCCGCCCGAAGCCCGTGATGACCTCGTCGGCGATCAGGAGGATGTCGTGGTGGTCGCACAGGGCGCGTAGGCGTGGGAAGTAGTCGGCCGGGGGCGGGTAGACGCCACCGGAACCCTGGACGGGTTCGGCAATGATCGCCGCGATGGTTCCGGCACCGTGGTGGGCGATGACGGCCTCGATGGCGTCGATGTCCATGGGGGGAACCATGACGAAGCCCGGCGCTGGCGGACCCCAATTCGGGTGGAAGGCAGCGAGACCGGTGGCGGCGGTCGCACCGATGGTGGTGCCGTGGTACCCGTTGGTGCGGGAGATGATGGTCGACTTTTCCGGCTGTCCCCTCAGGGCCCAGTAGCGACGGACCGTCTTGAATGCAGTGTCGCTGGACTCGGCACCTCCGGTGGTGAAGAAGACCGTGTTGAGGTGGTCACCGGGTGCGAGGCGTGCGAGACGGGCGGCGAGGGTGATCGCCGGTTCGTTTGATGACCCGACATACGAGTTGACGAAGGCCAGTTTCCGCATCTGGGTGGCGGCAGCGTCGGCGAGTTCCTGCCTTCCGTGCCCGACGAAGACATTCCACAGGCACGCCAACCCGTCGATGTAGCGCTTGCCATTGACATCCCAGAGGACGGCGCCTTCACCCCGGTCGAAGATCACCGCTTCGGCATGGTCGGCGGGATGGTGTTGCGGGTGGAGGAGGTGCGCATGGTCGAGGGCGAGAAGGGAAGCGTAATCGTGGGGGTACTCGTCAATTTCCCCAGCATGGGGGGGGGCGAAAGTTGCAGTCATCAGTGTGGCACTATACCCACGCCTTCCGGGGAGTGCGGAGACCGGGACGACCGGATGCCTGCCGGAAGAAGGGGGAGCGAAGTAGTGTCAGCATTCACGCTATCACCGCGGTGGCACAAGGATAATTGGAACAAGGTAGGCCAGGTGGCGTTCACGTCCCGAGGTGGGAGTGGAAGCATCGATCCGAACGATTCCGTCCATGGGGCACTTCTGGCCAAGGGCCTCGAACTGCACATGGAACCACTCCACGATGCCCACGGCAACGTCAACGGATCCTTCCAGACGGCCGATGTGGTGGTTGCGGGTGTCGGCCTGACCGCGCACGACATCGCGCAGTTCCACCATGCCCGCCTGATCCTGCGCCCGTATGTGGGCTATGACGACATTGATGTCGACGCGGCGACGGCGAACGGCATCCTGTTCGCGAACGTCCCGGATGCGTTCAGCGAAGACGTTGCGAACCACGCACTGACGCTGATCCTTGCGATGAACCAGCAGTTGCTGATCTCGGACCATTACGTTCGATCCGGCGAGTGGGCTGACCAGCGCGGTCGCCCGAAGCGTGCGGTTCCAGTGCATCGTCTATCGGTGCAAACGGTCGGGCTGATCGGTTTCGGGGTGATTGCGCGCCTTACGTCCGAGCGTCTGCGTCCGTTTGGTTTCAAGGTGCTTGCGTACGATCCTTACGTGACCCAGGAAGTGGCTGACGGTTATGGCGTGACGATGGCGTCGTTCGACGACGTGCTTTCACATTCCGACTTCGTGAGCGTGCATACGTTCCTGGCCGCGAGTACGCGACACCTGATCAACGCCGAACGTCTGGCACAGATGAAGCAGGGCGCGTACCTGATCAACACGGCGCGCGGGCCAATCGTGGACGAGGCTGCTCTCATCGAGGCAATCAAGTCTGGCCATCTCGCTGGCGCGGGCCTCGACGTTACCGAGGTCGAGCCGCTTGCCAAGGACAGTCCTCTGCATGCCTTGCCGAACGTGATCCTGACGCCTCACATGTCGAGTGAGGGGGTGGAGGCGGGTCTGGCGGTGCGTCGGCGCACGCATGAGATCGCATCGAGTGTCGCGACAGGTGGATTGCCCGACCGGCACGTCTGCCAGAACCGGCCGCTGTTCGATCAGATCAATGAGGCGCTCGGTCACTGACCGCGCGTAGCAGGAAATCCCCGACCCGACAGGGTGGTGACTGGCGGGGGCATCCGAAGGGGTGCCCCTGTCGCGTTCGCGGGGTCAGTGTCCCCCTCGTCCGTCCCAACTGATGACGCCACCGATCAGGAAAAAGAAGGCAAGCCCGCTAACGACGGCGAACTCGCGGATTTCCGGGAAGAGGAACGCCACGGTCCAGAAGGCGATGGCTATGGCCAGGCATGTCCAGGCCGCGCGCGCAGGATTGCTTGCCATTGGTGTGATCTCGATGGACGGTATTGGCGGATTGGATGCGGGGTTATTCGCGGGCCGGTCTCGTTGTCCCTGCCGGGTGGTGATTCGACCCGTTGTCAATGGTAGCCCCTGGCGACGGCGTGCCGGTCGATCCGGGGACCCACGAATCCCATGTCTGTACTGATTGACTTGCTTTTCCCAGTGGTTGCACGGGTCCGGGCGATAGGTGCCTCGTTCGTGGTGCGGTTGACGTCGCCCGGGACGTGGCAACAGCTTGCACCACTGGTGGCGCTAATTGGGGTGGCGGTTGCCTGGTACTTCTGGAACCGAGCGGGGCGCTCGGTACTTGGTCGAGCGGCACGGTGGTGGGTGGGGTTCGTGGGCCTGTTCGGGCTGTTGACACCGCCCATCTACTTCCAGGCAGTCCTGCCCGACGGTGCCGCCGGTCTGGTGGCGGTTGAGATCAATGCGTCACGGCTTGGCCGTGCCCAGTTCCCGGCCGAGATGGTCATCGTCGCGCTTGTGGTCATGGTGGCTTCGGCCGGGGTTGCGCTGTGGCGTTGGCGCCAATCACGCCTGTCGGTGGCCGAACTCCAGGCACTTACCCTTGCGTGGCGTGATTTTGGTGCCAGATTTCGGTTCTGGGCCGTGCGTGTGGGCGGCGTATCCGGGGCCATGTTCGCGGTACTCGCCGGTTCGGGCCTGGCCGGGGCAAGACAGGTTCCGGTACTGGCGACGACCCCGGGTTCGCTCTGGGTGGGAACGGCGTCTGGTGTGAACCGCGTGGTCGTCGATCGTGAGGGAGCGACGCGCCTGGAAGCACTGGCTTGGCCGGCTTCTCCCTTGCCGTCGAACGAGGTCGGGTCGATTGCGATTGGCCCCGAGGGTGAGGTGTGGATTGCAACGGCCCGCGGCCTTGTGCATGCACCTACGCTGGATGGTGACCGGTGGACGGTGCACACCGTCGAGGATGGAAGCCTGCCGGATTTGTACGTCTTTGGAGTGGCGGTTGACCGGCGAGGCGTTGCGTGGGTGGCCACCGCAAATGGTGGTGCAGCCTTTGATCCGCGACGGGGAACGTACCAGTACATGGGGCGAAACGCGCCTTTGCTGCACCAGATCCTCGACACGGTCTACGTGGATGGGGTCGGCCGGGCGTGGTTCGGTGGGGCCGGAGGGGTGAACGTCTTCTCGCCCAAAACGGCAGTGAGTGCCGATGGGGCGCGGGCTGAGGTGGAGTGGGCCAAGACAGCAGTACAGGGTGGTGGTGACGGTTCGTGGCTTGTTGGATTGACGCGATACAACACCGATGGCGTCCTGCCGGACACCCTTGTCTTCACCATCACTGGCGACCGACGCGGGCGGATATGGATTGGCACCGAGAACGGGGCGGCGGTCTTCACACCACAGCCGAAAGCCCCCGCACTCGGTGCGTATGACCACGCCAACTGGCAGACCTTCACGGGCGTAACCGGTGAACTGGTGCACCCGAAGGTACACGCGATCATGGAGGATGGCGAGGGACGCATCTGGTTCGGAACCGAGGGTGGCGTGACGATTCTTGACGAACGCCGTGATGCACGTGACCCGCTGCGTTGGCAGTCGGTGACGGCGTCTGGTGTGGGGGGATTGCCACATCCGTGGGTGCAGGCGATGGCCCGCACGCCGGATGGGCGTGTCTGGGTCGGCACGCGGGGTGGGGGACTGGCGGTTGCCGACCAAGCCGACCCGACCAATTGGACGGTCTACCAATCGCATCCGGTGCGACGTTTCCTTGGGGCGATTTGGCCGCCATTCTGGCAGGACAACGTCCTCAGCAATGACGTCCGTGCCCTGGTCTGGGCACCGGGTGTGGGCAGCTGATGGATTGATGGAGTGGCAGGCGGGCAGATTTCCGGGCACATCAGGACTGCACCTCAGACCCGGTTCCGCACACGTCTGATGGTGCGGAACCGGGCGGTCATTCCCACTCGACCGTGGCAGGTGGCTTTGAGGTGATGTCGTACACCACTCGGTTGACCTGCGGAACTTCGTTGACGATGCGGTTGGAGGCGCGGGCAAGGACGTCGTATGGGAGGCGTGCCCAGTCTGCGGTCATGTAGTCGTCGGTCGTGACGGCGCGCAGGGCCACGACATGGCCATACGTCCGGTAGTCGCCCTGGACACCGGTGCTTTTTGCATCAGTGAGGACGGCGAAGACTTGGCCGAGGCCGCGGTAGAGACCTGCCTGCTTGATCTCGCCGACGAAGATGGCGTCAGCCTCGCGGAGGATGGCGGTCTTTTCCGCAGTGACTTCGCCGAGGATGCGCACCGCCAGGCCCGGACCCGGGAAGGGATCTCGCCACACGATGTCATCGGGGAGGCCGAGGGCGGCGCCGACGGCGCGTGCCTCGTCCTTGAAGAGGTAGCGAAGCGGCTCCACGAGGCGGAAGGCCAGATCGGCGGGCAGTCCACCGACGTTGTGGTGGGTCTTGATCTTGGCGGCGGACTTGCTTTCCGGCGTTGCACTCTCGATGACATCCGGATAGAGGGTGCCTTGGGCGAGGAAATCGAAGGGGCCGCCCTCGGCGGCGAGGGCGCGGGCTTCGCGTTCGAAAGCGCGGATGAAGCGTTCGCCGATCACGCGACGCTTCTGTTCCGGATCGGTTACTCCGGCGAGATGGGTAAGGAAGTCGTCGGCGGCATCGACGGCCACAAGGCGGACGCCGAGATGTTCGCCGAGACTGGCGACGACGTTGCGAGATTCATCCTTGCGAAGGAGGCCATTGTCGACGAAGACGCAAGTCAGTTGGTCACCGATGGCTCGATGGAGAAGGGCAGCGGCTACGGCACTGTCCACCCCACCGGAGACACCGGCAAGGACGCGGGCGGATCCGACCTGTTCACGGATGGCGTCGACAGCCTCATCAACGAAGGATCCGGGTGTCCATGTGGGGGAACATCCGGCGATGTCGAGGCAGAAGTTGCGCAGGAGGTCGAGGCCCTGCGGGGTATGGGCAACCTCGGGATGGAACTGCAGGGCCATGATGGGTGCGTGCCGGGTTCCCGGAATGGATGCCATGGCCGCGACCGGGCAGGTGGGAGTGAAGGCAATGGGATGGAAACCATCGGGCAACGCGGTCACCTGGTCTCCATGGCTCATCCAGACATCGGGCTGGTCGGGAAGGGACCGGAACAGCGGATGCCCAGTGTCGGTGAGGGTGACTGGTGCATGACCGAATTCGCGCCGTTCGACGGGACGCACTTGTCCCCCCAGGTGTTGGGCGAGGAGTTGCATGCCGTAGCAAATGCCGAGAACGGGGACACGCAGGTCGAGCACGATGTCCTGGAGGCTTGGCGCGCCGGGGTCATAGACGCTGTTCGGACCACCCGACAGGATGAACCCACGGGGATTGAGGGCGCGGATGCGATCGGCGGGCGCATCCCACGGGAGGAGTTCGGCATAGACGCGGCACTCGCGGACGCGACGCACGATGAGGCGAGCGTACTGGGATCCATAATCCAGGACGACGATGGTGTCACGATGAGGATGGGCGGTCACGGCAGCGACGCCATCGGTGGGGTTCTGATCTGGGTCCACACGCGATTATATGGAGGTTGATGGGAGCCTCTGTGTGAACTGGGTGCCTGTGGGTGTATGGACGAAGGGGTGATCCGGTACGTGGCATGGCGTTGCTATAGTGGGGAAAGAAGCTGAGTCCGATGGTGACCCTTCAAGGCGAAACAGCGGTCAGTGCCAATGCCGCCCGCGAAGCGGTTCGGGTGTCGGGATTGCGACGTCGACGGTGGCGACAGACGGCCGTGGCGTACCTGTATCTGGCCCCCGCGCTGGTCTTCCTCGTGCTCTTCAACTTTTTCCCGGCAGCGTTTGCCTTCTACATCAGCCTTTTCCGATGGGGTCTCATTCAGGAAGAGTTCGTGGGTGCTGCGAACTATGTTCGACTGCTGACCAACGAGGATTTCTGGAACTCGATCGGGATCTCCGTCTGGTATGTGATCCTGGCGATTCCGGCCGAAATGGCCTTTGGTCTCGGCATTGCGTACTTGCTTTTTCAGCCGATCCGCGGGCGCGGGGCCTACCGTACGGCGTACTTCCTGCCCTACATCACGAGCACCGTGGCGGCCGGTCTGGTTTGGCGGTGGCTCTACAAGCGTGATGGTGGTCTGCTCAATCAGATCCTGACCATGATGGGTCTGCCATCGCTGTTGTGGCTAGACGAGCCGGACGGTGTCTTTCAGATGGTGGCGCACTCGTTTGGAACCTCGGTGCCGGTGTGGCTTGGTGGGCCAAGCTTGGCGATGGTCGCGGTCTGCGTGATGTCGATCTGGCACTACCTCGGCTTCTACATCGTGATCTATCTGGCTGGTCTGGGGAACATCTCGAAGGAGTTGTACGAGGCGGCACGGATTGATGGCGCCGGCGAGTGGCAGATCTTCCGCCGGGTGACACTGCCCCTGCTGTCTCCCACGAGTTTCTTCCTGCTCATCACTGGTTCGATCGGTGCATTGCAGGCGTTCAACCAGATCTACGTGATGACCGGTGGCGGGCCCCTCGACACAACCCGGACGGTCCTCATGCTGATCTTCAAGACCTTCTATCAGCAGACGCGTGTCGGGTACGGGTCGGCGATGGCGTTCGTGCTGACGGCACTGATCCTGGTGCTGACGTGGGTGAACTTCCGGTTCGTAGGCAGACGAGTCAATTACGACTGAGACCGGTCCCGCTTGGTTACCGGTTGGTTGGCGGATGGTTCACCGTACGGTGACCTTCAGGACGTACCATCATTGCGGGGCGAGTGGGTTGACGTGCGTGCGGCCGCCTGACAGTGTGACGCGAGGTTCTGGACAAGTATGGTCGGAGCAGTGACTGCCTCCCGACAATCTGCATCCGGTGTGTCGGCACATCCGGGCGGTAGCTTGCGCGCACTCCTTAGGGTCGCGATACATGCGTTCCTTCTAACCGGAGCGATCTCAACGGTTTTCCCGTTTTACTGGATGCTGGTGACGTCGCTGAAGTCGAACACTGAAGCGATGGCGAGTCCCCCGACGATCTGGCCCAAGACCCTGCAGTGGGCCAACTACGGATCGGCATGGGCATCGGCACCATTCGGACGGTATTTCCTGAATACGATCATCGTGTCGGTGTGTCAGGTAGTTGGCGTGCTGCTGGTGGCGTCGCTGGCCGCATACGCGTTCGCCAGGATGGAGTTCCATGGCAAGAACGCCGTCTTCACCGTCTTCCTTGCAACCCTGATGATCCCTGGGGAGGTGACGTTGATACCAAACTTCGTGGTCATCACGAAGTGGCTGGGTTGGTATGACACATATCAGGCGCAGGTGGTTCCGTTTCTCGGGAGTGTGTTCGCAATCTTCCTGCTGAGGCAGTTCTTCATGACGATCCCGAAGGATCTGGAGGATGCGGCGGTGATGGATGGCTGCGGGCACTTGCGGTTCCTGTGGTCGGTCGTCGTGCCGTTGTCTCGGCCGGCATTGATCACGGTCGCACTGCTGAACTTCCTCGGGGCGTGGAACGCGTTCCTCTGGCCCCTGATGGTGACGCGTGGTGCGGCGATGCGACCGATCCAGGTTGGGTTGTCCGCGTTCAGTACCGAGGGGGGGACGCGGTACGCGGAACTGATGGCGGCATCGACGTTCGTGATCTTGCCAACCGCAGTGATCTACCTGGTTGCGCAACGGTATTTCGTGGAAGGAATAACCCGGACCGGTTTGAAGGGGTAGTGTCTTGCGGTGTGTCACGCGGATGCGTGGCCCGCATGAGTGTTCAGGCCCGCGCGTGAGACGCGCGAGGACAGAGAGAAGGAAGTCGCATCAATGGCAGTTTCCCGACGCACAATGATGGCGCGCATCGGTGGGATGGGTGGCTTGGCAGCGTTCCTGGCAGCGTGCGGTGGCGAGGCAGCCCCGGCGGCGGCCCCGACGGCAGCGGCGAAGGCTGAGCCGACCAAGGCTTCGGCAGCCCCGACGATGGCTCCGGCGGCGCAACCCACCGTGGCCCCCACGGTTGCCGGCACGACGGTGAACTTTGACAAGGCGACCGAGATCACGTTCTGGCACACCCTGTCCGGTTCCAACCTGGCCGCCCTGAATGACGTCGTGGCCGAGTTCAACAAGAGCAACGGCAAGAAGATCACTGTCAAGGCCGAGACGATTCCGGGCAGCTACACCGGCGTCTACCAGAAGGCGATGGCTGCCATCCAGGCCGGTCAGACCCCGGACGTGGCGGTTGCCTACGAGTCGATGGCCGTGGAGTACATGAAGGCCAAAGCCATCGTTTATCTGGACGATTACGCCCTCAAGGGCGGGCAGGCGCTTTCGGCTGACGACCTGAAGGACATCTTCCCGATCTACATCGATTCGAACAAGTACCCGATGTTCCAGAACAAGATGCTCACCTTCCCGTTCACCAAGAGCCTTGCGGTTCAGTACTGGAACGAGGACTTCCTGAAGGCTGCCGGGGTTGCGAAGAATGGCCAGAAGGGCCAGATCATGTCCTTCGATGATTTCAAGAAGGCGACGACAGCCCTGACGAAGAAGGGTGCCGATGGCAAGACCTCGGTGTACGGCACGCATATCAAGATCGACACCTCGTACATCGATGCGTTCATCTTCGCGAACGGTGGCGAGGTCCTGGACAAGGACCTCGCCAAGGTGACTTTCAATCAGCCTGCCGGCGTCCAGATCTTCGAGATGTGGGCCGAGATGGTGAAGAACGGCGAGGCGTACGAGAACAACAAGGACAGCGCGTACCAGAACGACTTCGCTGCCGGGAAGGTGGCCGGGTTCCATGACACCACCACCGGTCGTCCGTGGGTTCGCAAGGCCCTGACTGCGGACGGCAAGGAGCCTGAGAAGTACAAGTGGTTGGTCGGGATGATCCCGCAGAAGGATACGAACAAGCCAATCTCCGTCCTCTTCGGCGGTAACGTTGTTGTGTTCGACAACAAGGACAAGGTGCGTCCGGCGGCTAGCTGGGAGTGGGTCAAGTTCTTCACGAACAAGGACAACTCCGCGGTTTTCCCGATCAAGACCGGGTACATGCCCTTGCGGAAGTCGGCCGCCGAGAATCCCGAAGTCAAGGCCAACTGGGAGAAGGACCCGCAGGGCAAGCAGGCATTCGACCTGACCGACTTTGTTCGCGCTGAGCCACAGGTCCCGGCGTGGCAGGATATCCGTAGTGTCCTGGCGGATGCACTGACGGCGACGATCACCGGCAAGATGACCGCCAAAGCTGCGCTTGACGACGCGGCATCCAAGGCCAACAAGCTGATCGAAGAGAAGAAGTAGCTCTGGCTTGGCACCCGCACCGGGTGGGTGCCGTGACGCGGATGCACGCTTGGTCGGGCAGGGACCCCCAACGGGTTCTCTGCCCGATTTGTCGTTTTCGGGGACACGGTGCTGCTGGGACCGTCGCGCGGTCGCGGCAACGAATGCGGCAACACACGGTTGCGGAATCGTGACGCTTGTGGTCGATGTTATGTCGTTCAGGTCTGATTTTGGGCATAGTGGGGTGGTTGTCCGGTACGGTTCGGCCATCGGTGATGCCGCATCGCGGCCGCGTCGTGTAGGATCCGTTTGCTGCCTGACAAATGTCAGGGTGCTGTTTTACATAACGTCTCACGCATGGGTTCATGTACATGCCCATGCGGTGTGCGGGATACTCCGGGGATTTTGGGTCCCCGAACCGCGCATGGAAGACAATCAGGAGCAGGCTCATCGGGACCACAATGGATCGGGTGGAGGCACCCACCATGCGCGGAACAGGGCTTCCGTCCCTGCCGATACGCATGGGGCGCATGGATACCCGCTGGACGCGCGGTGAACTGGAACGGTTTGGACCCCGCATCTCGCTCACCGGGGCAGCACCGCTGCGGCGGGAACAGATCCCACCGCGGCCGTACATGGGGACAATCGCAGAAGGTGCCTCCGAAGGGGTGCGCACCTTCCAGCGACTGTCACTGCTGACAGCCATGCCCGGCGAGCGCGTGGGAGGCACGGTGGCGAACCGGTCGGCGCTGGGACTTGAGTACCCGGGTGAGGCGCTGCCTCGGAGACATTGGCACGGTATTGCGCCGCTCATGGCCGTTGTGTTGTGGACGAGTGCAGTGGTGCTGTTGCTGCTGCGGGTGACCCTCGCACAACCGGTCGTGACCGTCCCGCTTCCACTGGCGTCCGCAGTGGTGCTTGCCGTCACGGTTGCTGCGGATGCGTCGGAGCGCCTCGGGGTTGCCGAGGCATCGATCCGCAAGGCAATGGAAATCGTGCCCCAGGCCGGCCATGTCGTGCTTGCACGGTTGCGTAGCGGCATCAATGGTGGGCAGGATTGGTGGACACTGGTTGAGGTTGACGGTCAGACTGTTCGCGCTTCGTCGACGAACGGGACGATTGTGGAGGTACTGGCCGACGCGGGGTTCACGCTTGAACCGGACGACCGCATTCTCGTCATTCCCCATGGCGGACCATCCTTGACGGAGGTTGTGGCCGGAGGTCTCCGACGGAGCGTGACCGGGCCCAGCGTGAAGACGGATACCGGCGAACAGATCGGTGCTGGTCAGGTGATTGTCCCACCACGGGCGGTCGTGCCCAGTTCGGCACCGATGCGCGCGGCACCGCTTGTCCTTGAGCGCCTCGGTTACATGTATGGCGAGGTGGTTGATCGCGGATCACCGAGAGGCAGCGTCGGCCGGATTGTTGTGCAACGCGCAACACCGTTCCGAGTGCACGAGAATGGGTTTACGGAACATGTCCGTGCGGCTGCGTCGACGGTGGGCGAAGCCTTGAGGGCGGTCGGGATTGATGTGGATGCGGCTGATGTGGTCGTTCCGACACTTGAGGCACCGCTGATGCCGGGTGTGCGTGTCTCGGTGATGCGTGCCCCGGCGGTGACAGTTGCCGAGGGTGACACGTTGGTGACGACCCGTACGCGTGTTTCAACGGTTGCTGAACTTCTGGTCGAACAATCGATCGACCTTGGTGAACTTGACCGGGTTGAACCGGGTCTCAATGCTCCGGTGCCTGCCTTCGGCACGGTCCGGGTGGTTCGGGTGCGGGAAGAGGAACGGATCGAATTCGAGACGCTGCCTTTCCAGACCCAGGTGGTGAAGCTGCCAGGATTGAAGCCGGGCGCGCGCATCATCCTCCGGAGCGGATCAGACGGGTTGCGTCAGCGAACGATCCTGACCACGATCGAGAACGGCGAGGAAGCGGGCCAGAAAGTTGGCCAGGACACGTTGTTGCGCACCCCCCTCACGGAGATCATTGCGGAACCGGCACTGTCCATCACTTCGGTCAGTGTGCCGGGTGCGGGACTGCTCGGCCTCGACACTCATGGACCCCCTCCCGGGCTGAATACCCGACGGGTTGTCAAGATGGTTTCGACGGCGTATGACCCTGGACCGGAAAGCACCGGCAAGCGCCCGGGAGATCCCGGTTACGGAATTACCGCCACGGGAGTACGTTTTGCTCCCGGCATCGTCGCGGTAGATCCACGCATCATCCCGTTCTTCACGCGTGTGTGGGTGCCCGGTTATGGGTTCGGGGTGGCAGCGGATACCGGATCCGACATCCAGGGGCATCGGGTTGACCTTGGCTTTCTCACCTACTGGGAGGCAATCCAGTGGGGGCGACGCGCGGTCAACGTCTACGTCCTTGAATAGAATAGCCGTGTCCGGACTAGATCAGATGTGTCCGCCGGGAAACTACCCCCCGCTCCTTCCCCGGACGGAGAGGCAAGTCTGAGCGTCCCCATGGACGCTGATCCTTGTCCAACCCCACACCCGGTCAACCGTAAGTCAGCGTCCCTTGGGTGTTCAGCTCGACCCGGTTGACCGGTAGGATCTGAAGATGCGTGGACGAACACCGGATTCACGGATAGGCGAGACGACCACGAGGCGCGGGCGTCGGACTGGGTCAAGCGCAGCGAACTCGGATCCGGCGGGTCGGGGTGGGCCAAGCGCAGCGAACTCGGATCCGGCGGGCTGGGGTGGGGATGGCACGCGTCGTCCGCGTGTGCCCCGGCCCGGGACGATGCCCATGGCTCCGGTCAGTGCCAAGCCGGTCGGTGCACGGCGGTTGACGGATGTGCCGACCGTCCGTGACCTGCTGGCAAATCATGGGATCTGGTTGTCCAAGACGCTTGGGCAACACTTGCTGACCGATGATGTGGTCCTCAACCGGATTGTCGTGTCTGCGCGCCTCCATCCGAAACTCGAGGTACTTGAGGTTGGCCCGGGTGCCGGTGCCCTGACTGCCGAACTGGTCACTCGGGTGAGGCGAGTGGTTGCCGTCGAGGTTGACCGGCGCATGGTGCGGGCGTTGCGGACAACGGTTGATGCACCCAATCTCGAGATTGTCGAGGCTGACGCCTTGGCGATTGATCCGGCGACGCTGTTCGAGGGTCGGCCATATTCGCTGGTTGCGAACCTGCCGTACAACGTGGCGACGGCCCTGATCCGTCGGATGCTGTCGGTCCCGGCAGTCGACCGTCCGCGCGAGATCGTGGTGATGATCCAGCGCGAGGTGGCGAACCGGATGGCGGCGCGTCCGGGCGACCTATCGGTTCTCGGTGTGCAGGTGCAGGTGATGGCGGATGTGCAAGTCCTGTTCGAGGTACCTCCGCAGGCGTTCTTCCCACCTCCGGATGTGACCTCGGCGGTGATCCGCTTGAGACCTTACGACGAACCGTGTGTTCCGCTACTGCCATCGCCGGCCCGATTTCTCCAGACGGTCCGGGCGGGGTTCGCGCACAGGCGCAAGCAGTTGCACAATGCCTTGGGAGACCTTGGAACTGGCACTGAACGCATTGATGCGGCCCTTGAGTTGACCGGGATTGCCCGTACCCGCCGGGCGGAAACGCTGACGTTGGCCGAGTGGTCGGCGTTGTCGGCAGCAATCTGGCCAGTCTCCGGGGAACCGGCGCAACCCCACGATGACGCACTTGCGGATGACCTTCACCCCATTCGGCCTGCCTAAGTCCCGATCTGACACGAGGAACGGATCTGGGTGGTTTGCTTGATCCACCCGATCAACCTTTCTTGCAACACTTTGCTTCCGCCAACACGGTAGTCTTCAGGGCGCGCTGCGACCCACCAGAACGATCACGCCGACCACCACGATCACGATGAAGGCGATCATTGGCCTGGGGAACCCGGGTACGACCTACCGCACTACACGCCACAATGTCGGGTGGTTTGTCCTCGACGTCATTGCGAAGCGGTGGTCGGCGGGTGCGTCAGTGACAGCGCGTCACAGTCAGGTGGCCCGTCTCGTGATCGATGGTGACCCGGCGGTTCTGGTTCGTCCCCAGACGTTCATGAACGACAGTGGCAAGGCGGTCCGGGCATTGATCGAACGGGACGGAGTTGGGGTTGACGAGATTCTCGTGATCTACGATGACCTCGATTTGGCGGCTGGTCGCATTCGGGTGAGACCGTCCGGGAGTGCCGGAGGACATCGCGGCATCCTGTCAATTCAACAGCACCTGCGGGATCTTGCGCGGACCACGCCGCGCATCCGTGAGGCGGTGGCCCGTCTGGAAGCTTCGGTTGCCGGTGACGCTGGTGTCCCCATGCCTAGCCCCTCACCGGCGTTGGAGGGGGGCACCCCGCGCGTCGCTGCCACCACTCCAGATCAAGGGAGGGGAGCGGTTGCGACCGGTGGGATTTCCCGCCTGTTGTCGAGGTTCACTTCGCGAACAGGTAAGGGCGAGCCACCGGGTGCGGTGGGACGTTCGGACGGAACGGTACCGTTTGCACGGATCAAGGTTGGGATTGGCCGACCACCGTCGGGAATGGATGCGATCGAGTTCGTGTTGGGATCGTTCACGCCGGATGACATGGCACTGATGTCGGGGGCGGTTGAACGGGCTGCCGACGCGGCGACCGATTGGGTACGCGATGGGGTGCGCGTGACGATGAACCGCCACAATGGCAGCGAACCTGGACGTGGGGCGTCGCTAGCGACAGTGGCGGACACGGATGGTCGCGCCGTTGGTGTAGACCGGCAGATGCTTCCGCCCCATCGGCCCTGATTTCGTCACGCTGCGCCTGACCGCCCGGCGCTCCCCGCAATTAGCACCAGAAAGGCACCAACGGCACCATGCGACTCTCCGGCCTGCTTCCGTTGTTTGACGAAACACCGTCAATTCGCCGCCTCGTCGATCTCGCCGGCGTCGCGCTGTCCCCAAGTGCCCTGGATTCCGATTTGACCATCGACGGGTCGCCGGCGCTGATGGCGCCGCAAGTCAGTGCGGTGGTGCGAGAGGCGGCAAAGGCCACGGTCATCGCGTTGCTGCAGGCGCGTGCCGGACGCCCGATCGTGCTGCTGGCATCGGATCCGGCGAAGGCGCAGGCATGGGTGCATGATCTTCAAACCTGGTCGCAGAGGCCGGATGAGGTGCACTATCTTCCGGCGTTTGACGCGGCGCCATATGAGCAATTGCCGGCTGCTGCCGACACCGTCGGATTGCGGGCAGGCGTCCTGGTCCACCTTGCCGGTGCGCGTCAGGCGGGAACATCGCTTGATACGACGGTGATCGTGACGAGTGTCGCGGGCCTGACACAGATGGTTGCCTCGCCGGAGGACTTTGCGCCACGGGTAGTGCGGGTAACGCCGGGTGCGACGATCAGCATGGATGGCCTTGTGGCGCAGCTCACGGCGAGTGGCTACACGCGTGTCGGCCTGGTGGAGGCGCCGGGATCATTCAGTCGTCGCGGTGGCATCCTCGATCTCTATCCGCCACTGGCGGAATGGCCGGTGCGCCTGGAGTTCTTCGGCGACGAGGTCGAAAGCCTGCGCATGTTCGACCCGGTGACCCAGCGGTCGACGGGGACGCTGGAGGTGTTCCAGTTGGCGCCGGCGACGGAGTTCGCGCTGTGGAACGGTGCCAGTGCCGCTGCCGTGCTGAACGTGCTGGACTGCGACACGCTTCGACCGGAGGTGCGCGAGGAGTGGGACTGGCAGGTTCGTGACCTTGAAGGTGGAGCCTTCTTTGCGGCCCTGCCATTCTTTGCCCGGTACCTGATCGACGCCGGGGGACACCGTCCCGGGTGGCTTCTTGACTATCTCCCCGACCCGCTGGTCATCATCGATGAGCCGCGGATTGTCCTGGACACGCTGGATGATCTGGACCAGCACACGCGCGAGAGGCGTGACCGGCTGATGGGGAACGGCTCGATACCGTCGGGGTTTGCGGCGGCGTGGCACGACCGGGCAGCGACCCTCCGACGCTTCGCGGACGTGGCGACCATGCACCTCTCGTACCGGACGCCGGGAGGATCCACGGAACTTGTGGTCGGTGCGCCCCTGCCGGCCACCTTCACGGACGGCGATCCGGAGGATGATGCGACGCCGGTCCATGCTGATCCGCTGCCATTGCAGCTTCATCACGGACAGGGGGAGGGATGGGGGCAGACGGCGGTGCCGACGGATGTTCCTGATCGGGTGCTTGAGCCTGATGAGGCACGACCGGCGTCGGAGACAACGGTGCTTGTGCCGGTGCACCCGGACGCGACGATTGTCCTGAACGAGTTCGAGATGGCACCGACCTACGGTGGTCGGATCAAGGACGTGGTCGAGATGTCGCGCCGGCGCCTGCATGCCAGGAACCGGGTGGTGATCGTTTCGCAACAGGCGTCGCGGTTGGCAGAACTCTACGCAGACCATGGACTGGACATCGCGCCGGTTGAGACCCTGGTGCGCCAACCGACGCGACCAAGCCTGACCTTGGTGCAGGGCCAAGCGGGTGAGGGTTGGGTCCACGACGCGCTGGGGCTGGTGATCCTGACGGATGTGGAGGTCTTCGGGTGGGCGCGGCCACGACGCCCGGTGCGTCGGCGCCGGTACGCCAAGGAGAGTTTCCTGGGGGAACTCACGGTTGGCGACATGGTTGTGCATGTAGAGCATGGGATTGCCCAGTACCAGGGTCTGGTGCGACGGCAGGCGGAGGGTGGGGAGCGGGAGTACCTCCTGTTGCAGTTCCAGGGGGCGGACAGGGTCTATGTGCCGACCGACCAGCTTGACCGGGTTGAGCGGTTCGTGGGTGCGGGCGAGCACGTCCCGGCCTTGAGCAAGCTGGGCGGGGGCGAGTGGGAGCGCGCAAAGAACCGGGTGAAGCAGTCGGTCGTGGAAGTGGCGCAGCAGCTGCTGGCCCTGTACGCGCTGCGTGACGTGGCTCAGGCGCATGCGTTCGGCCCGGATACGCAGTGGCAACGCGACCTGGAGGAGGCTTTCCCGTTCGTGGAGACGGCCGACCAGATGCAGGCGATCACCGACGTCAAGCAGGACATGGAACGGACCAAGCCGATGGATCGTCTGGTCTGCGGGGATGTGGGGTTCGGCAAGACGGAAGTGGCGGTACGTGCGGCGTTCAAGGCGGTTCAGGAGGGCAAGCAGGTTGCGGTGCTTGTGCCGACGACCGTCCTGGCGATGCAGCACTTCCAGACCTTCAGTCGGCGGATGCAGGCCTTTCCGGTGAAGGTGGACGTCCTGAGCCGCTTCCGGACGACGCGCGAACAGGATGCAGTGGTTGCGGGATTGGTGGACGGATCAGTGGATCTGGTGATTGGCACCCACCGGTTGCTGAGCAAGGATGTCCGGTTCCGTGACCTCGGGTTGCTGGTGGTGGATGAGGAACAGCGGTTCGGTGTGACACACAAGGAACGCTTGAAGCAGTTGCGCAATGACGTTCACGTACTGACGCTGACGGCAACGCCTATCCCGCGGACCTTGCACCAAAGCATGGTGGGCATGCGGGACATGAGCGTCATCGAGACGCCTCCCGAGGCACGCCTGCCCGTGAAGACGTATGTAACCGGCCAGGATGAGTCATTGGTGCGGGAGGCAGTCCTGCGTGAGGTGGATCGTGGCGGACAGGTCTTTGTGGTTCACAACCGTGTGCAGACGATCAATGCGGTGGCACGGAAGCTGGCGAAGCTGATCCCTGAGGTTGACGTCACTATCGGGCATGGCCAGATGGATGAGGACGAACTCGAGAAGGTGATGGTCGAGTTCTCCCAAGGGTCGCATGACGTGCTGGTTTGCACGACGATCATCGAGAGTGGGCTGGACTTGCCGAACGTCAACACGATTATCGTTCAGGATGCAGCGATGTTCGGCCTGGCGCAGCTCTACCAGTTGCGGGGACGCGTGGGGCGGTCCGGACAGCAGGCATATGCCTACCTGCTCTATGACCCGGCACGGCGCCTGACCGAGACGGCCGAGAAGCGACTGCGGTCGATCTTCGAGGCGACGGACCTCGGTGCGGGGTTCCGGATTGCGATGAAAGACCTGGAGATCCGTGGTGCCGGGAACCTGCTCGGACCGGAGCAAAGCGGGTTCATGAACACGGTGGGGTTTGACCTGTACTGCCGCCTTGTTGCCGAGGCGGTTGAGGAACTGCGTGGCAAGCGCACGATACCGGCGACGGACCTGACCATTGATCTGCCCGTCGGTGCGCACTTGCCGGACAGTTACGTTGGGGATGGTGATGTGAAGGTTCGCCTGTACCGGCGTCTGGCGACGCTGGAGACCGAGGCGGAGGTTGAGGCGGTCCGGGTGGAGTTTGCGGACCGGTTTGGCATCCTGCCGACGCCGGTAGCCGATCTCTTCTTCCTGCTGCGGATCAAGGCTTTGGCGAGGGCGCGGTTCGTGCGGGCGATCGAGACGCAGGATGGTGTGGTGACCGGGCCGGAACTGGTGCTGAAACTCTCGCCGTTCGTCGTATGCGACCGTGTAGCGTTGTACAAGGCATTCGGGACGCGTGCGGTTGTGAAGGGGGGACAGGTGAGGATCCCGCGGGCCCCGACGGCCGAGAAGTGGCGACGCGACCTGCTGATTGCCCTGGACAGCCTGAGGGTGATCGAGGCCGCTCCGGCGGGTGCCGGGTTATCCTCCGCAACCCAACCCAATCGCCCATGATTGGCATGCACTCCGCTTTGCACGACATTGATATATTCCGACGGAGTTCTGACTGAACCACTTTCGCCCGCCGATGGAGAGCTTCTACCACCCGCCTCTCGCCGAGAGGGAGCGGGGTGAGACGCTTCGGGGGCCAGATCGAGATCAAGATGGCAACCGCAGCCAAGAAGCGCGTCGTGGCGTCAAAACCGAACAAACCAGTCGTCGCTGATGCGGCTAAGGCGAGGAAGCTCGTCATAGTTGAGTCCCCAGCCAAGGCCCGGACGATCGAGAAGTTCCTTGGTCGGGGGTACTCGGTGAAGGCCTCACTCGGCCATGTCCGCGACCTGCCCAAGCGTCGGCTTGGGGTGGACGTTGACGAGGAATTCGCGCCGAGCTACGTGGTGCCCAAGGAGAAGAAGGACCTGGTCAAGGAGTTGACGCTTCTTGCCCGTGGTGCTTCGGAGCTGCTGCTGGCGACCGACCCTGACCGGGAGGGCGAGGCGATTGCGTGGCACTTGCTGCAGGCAGTGCAGGCGAAGGGCAAGCCCCCGATCCTGGCGCGACGGGTGGTCTTCCATGAGATCACGAAGACGGCGGTGCAGGATGCGCTGAAGCATCCCCGCGAGATCGATCTGAATTTGGTGAAGGCGCAGCAGGGGCGCCGGGTAATCGACCGGCTTGTGGGATACAAGCTGAGCCCGCTGCTGTGGAACAAGGTTCGCAAGGGTCTGTCCGCGGGGCGGGTGCAGTCGGTTGCGGTTCGCTTGATCGTTGATCGTGAACGGGGGATCGAGGCGTTCGTGCCGGTCGAGTACTGGACCGTGGAGGCAAGCCTTCGCAAGCAGGTGAAGGAACCCAGGGCGGCTACCCGGGGCAAGCCCGCACGTGAGGCGTTCTCGGTCGGCCTTGTGCAGCGGGATGGTGAGAAGATCGAACTGACGAATGGGACCGATGCGAATGTGGTGGTGGAGGATCTCCGCAAGGCGTCCTATGCGGTCTCTGATGTGCGGAAGCGTGAACAGCTGAGGAACCCGTCGGCACCGTTCATCACGAGTACCATGCAGCAGGAGGCGGGGCGTCGGCTGGGGTTCACCGCCAAGCGCACGATGACGGTGGCGCAACAGTTGTACGAAGGTCTTGAGGTGCCCGGTGAGGGAACGATCGGGCTGATCACGTACATGCGGACGGATTCGCCGCAAGTCGCGCAGGAGGCGCAGGAAGAGGCGAGTGGCCTGATTGGCGAACGCTTTGGCGCCGAGTACGTGCCGGCGCAACCTCCGGTCTACAAGACCAAGGCGAAGGGCGCCCAGGAGGCCCATGAAGCGATCCGTCCGACTTCGTGCCGGCGGTTGCCGGAGACCCTGCGGACCCACATCACCTCGGACCAGTACCGGCTGTACTCGCTGATCTGGAAGCGGTTCATTGCAAGCCAGATGGTGAGTGCCGTCTTTGACACCACGGCGGTTGATGTCTTGGCCACGCCACCGGTTGCAGACGCCGGCGGGCACCAGTACCTGCTGCGTGCGAACGGATCGGTGATGCGGTTTGCGGGGTTCCTGAAGGTGCTTGATGCACCTGAGGGCGAAGAGGGTGAGGACGACAAGCGCGCCCGCCTGCTGCCAGACCTTGCGTCCGGTGAGGATGTGTCGATGGATGGTGTGGCGGGAACGCAGCACTTCACGCAACCACCGGCACGGTTCTCTGAGGCCTCGCTGATCAAGGCGCTTGAGGAGAATGGGATCGGTCGTCCGTCGACGTATGCGCCGATCATCTCGACGGTGCAGGAACGCGGGTACGTGGAACGGATCGAACGGGTCTTGCGTCCGACGGAACTCGGGATGATCGTGAACGATCTCCTCGTGGAACATTTCCCGGATGTGGTGGATGCGGGTTTCACCGCCCTGATCGAGGGGCAGCTGGATCTGGTGGCCGATGGCGAGGGTGACTGGGTGCCGGTGGTGCAGCAGTTCTACGAACCGTTCGCGCTGAACCTGGACAAGGCTCGAGACCTGATGGAACGGGTGGAGATTGCCGACGAACTTTCGGACGAGTTCTGTGAGGTTTGCAGTCGCCAGATGGTGATCAAGTTGGGCCGGTTCGGGAAGTTCCTGGCATGCTCGGGCTTTCCGGAGTGCCGGACCACCCGCACGCTGGCGACCCGCGTCGGGGTGCCGTGTCCGAAGTGTGGATCGGATCTCCTGGAACGCAAGACGAAGCGTGGCCGGACCTTCTTCGGGTGCATGACCTATCCGACCTGCGACTTTGCGATCTGGCAGCGGCCGGTGCCGGAACCTTGTCCGGTGGACAGCCAGATGCAGACACTTCAGGCGGGCGGGAAAGTCGTGTGCACCGTTTGCGGGCACGTGACAGTGCGGGTCAAGTCCGAGGAGGATTTGCCGGTTGATGGTGACAGCGACGAGGAGGGCAGGGATGTCCCGGACGTCCCCGAGGCACCGGAACTCATTGCCGCGGGTGCGTAGGCGATTGACGTCGACGCGACACGATGCATCCCGGTGACCCGGTGACCCGGTGACGGCGTCGCGATGTGCGACACGGGCGGAGGCGGAGGCGTTCTTGCGTTCGGCGCCAGATTTGTACCTCTACGGGAACGCCAGTCGTGCATCTTTGATGGGCCGGCTTGAACTGCCGGGCCGAAGACACGGTTGCGATGCGCCTGTACGGCTCGCTGGGGTTTGAGGCGCGTCACGCATTCGCGTCTTGACGCAGGTTTGTGCCTGACTTGGTTGTAGGTTGCCAGGCTATGCGCGTGTGCGACGGCGACGCGGGTCGGTTGCAGCGACGGCGAGACCGGCTGTGCCGAAGATGGCAATGGCGATGGCCCATGCCCGGCCGTCGTCCTCGATGTGCTGGTCAACCGGACGAACCGCCTCGAAGAGACCTCGGCGGAAGCCAAGGTAATCGAACGACGGGTCGACGCTTGACCCGTTCGCGGGACCGGCGACCATTGGCAGGACGGGCAACGGAGGAGCGATGCGCCACAGGCCAGTGGCGGTAACGACCGGTTCGGGCGGATAGATCGTGAGCAACTGGTCGTGGTCCCGCTCGGTGGCGACCGCGAGGGCATAGATGTTTCCGGCGAAGATCGTGAGTGCTGCGGCAAGGGCGACGATCTGGATGGGCGCCACGGTGCGTCCTGCGCGAGGCCCGAGGGTGGCGAGTGCGACTACGACACAGGGGTAGGCGACGGCGGCGTGCCGGTAGAAGGTGATAGGCGAGAAGTTGTCGGCGGCCAGCATCGTCGGTGTGAGGAAGATCACGCCAGTGCCAAGCACGGTGGCGATGGGTACGCCGATTAGGCCGGGGACGCGCCTGACGAGGATGCCCATCCCTGCGATGATGACCACGAGGACGATGGAGGCGATTGGGGTGCCTGCCGCACGAGGCAAGCCGATTGTGTCGGCATACCACGGCAGGTTGTTGCGCATGATGGTGTCGAGGTTCGGCCAGACGTGGGAGACTGACGCGATGTTCGCCCACCCGCCCGGCCACACGATGCCGAGATCCCGAAGCATGATCGCGCTGAAGACGGCGGCGGGCGCGACGACGACCGTGACACCGAGTGTGACTGCCCGCCACGTGGCGATTGGCCACCTTCGGGGTCGGGCGACGGTGAGCGTGCCAAGGACGATTGCCCCCACGTAGACCATGCCTTCGGGCCGGGTCAGGAGGGACGCTGCGCCGGCGATGCCAGTGGCGACTGCAAGGCGGGCCGAGAGTGGGTGGTCACCGCGCAGGGCAGGCCACGCGCGCGCGCCAAAGCCGACGAAGGCCGTCAGGAAGGTCGCGAAGGTGCCGTCTGGTTGGGCGGCTCCGAATACGTAGGTGCGTGCGTGAGGGATTGTTGCCATTGCCAGCGCAATCGCGATGGCCCAGACACGCCCGGCCCCCACCCCACGCGCTGCCCACCATGTGGCTATTGGCAGGAATGCGCCGATGACGATAGCTGGCGTCCTGAGGGCGGCGTAGGTGTGCCCAAGGAGACTGAAGGCGCCTTGGGCCAGAAGGGGATAGACCGGCAACTCGACGAGGTAGTAGCCACCGGAGCCGGGAACACCACCCGTAACCGACCATCCAAGGCCGGCTCGCCAGGCGTCTGCCACCGACCAGTACCGGATCAGGTCATCGGTGGCGATGACGTGCCATGCGCCAGAAGTGGCGACGCCGGTTGCCAGAAGCGTTGAGACGGTCATCAAGTCGTGGCTTTGGTCGATGGCTACGTTGTCGGCGCGGGCACGCCGGTCGGCGAACCACGGGGATGCACCTGCAAGCAGCACGGTTGTGGGGAAGAGGATGCCGGCAAGGCGTGGTTCGTGTGCGAGGGCGTGGAACAGGTCATCGGAGGCGTAGGAGGCGTAGGAGGTGATGCCCGCGATGATGGCCGCGGGAAGAAGGCCTCGCCACATGCCTGGAATTGCGCTGAAGATCGCCGAGGGCCGGATGGTGCCGTGGCGTATCCATGCGCGTGCGAGGACGGACCACGCTGCGGTGGCAATGGCAATCAGGGCGAACGTGGTGGCCCACTTGAGGGAAAGGCCAGTGATGGTGGTCCGCCCGTGCAGGGCAATGGTGAACAGGACGGCGACTGGCGTGGCGGCGATGCCGGTGGAAAGGAGGCTGCCCGCGAATGACGACCATGTCCCATTCGGGATGGGCAAAGACTGTGGCACGGGCGTTCGGGGGGCACTCACAGGAGGTTCCGGACGAGTGTAGCGAGCCGCCCCATCGCCCCCTGGTTTGAATGCGCTTCGCTCGGGAAGAGGCCGGTGACGCGGGCGATGACCCGTTGACGCAATGACGCGAGACGCACGGAGAGGGGATCCGTCCTTGGGAGGTCGACACTTCCGACTTCGGCTTCGTATCCGAGGCTTGGGTGCGTGGTGGTGCCAGGACGCAGGGGACGTCCCTGATGGTCGGTGATTGACACGATCACGCGGTACGTTCCCGGGGGCAGGTTAGCGCTCTCCATGGTGACGCGATCGGTCTGCCATTCGCCGATCCTCCAGGCGTCAAGGCCGAAACGTTCGTTTCCGGGCACCTGTTCGTGGGTCACCCAGTCGAGATCACGGGCATCACGCAGGCTGATCCGGAACCGGTGGCCAGGCTGGATCGGGACCGGTCGGGCCCATGCCGGATCGCGCAGGTGGGGGATTGGTCCGATCCGGGCCGGAGGAGTTCCCCACAGGAGAGTGAGCGTTGAAGAACGCCATCCGAGGCCGGGGGCATCAGGGACAGTGAGTGTGATGACCGGCTGTGGATCATCGGGTGCCTCTGGCAGGGACCAGTCGGATGCCGACCAGAAGGTGGTTTGCGGGACGGTCTCCGGGACGATGGCTCGTGATGGGTATGGTGTTCTGGCGAGCGCCAAGGTGATCAGGGCCGTGCCAATGACCGCCTCCTGACCGGGGTTGGGTGACGCGGCGTCTGGCGTGGAAACGGGAAGTGGGGCAAGGGTTGCGGGATCGTAGAGGACGATCCGGACTTGATACCGGTTCACGGGAGTGCCCGGTGGCACCCAGACGGCGCGACGGATCGTGACCGGGGTGCCCGGTATCCACGCTGAGGTGCCGGGACCCGGACCATCAGGCGTAGTGGCCTGCACCGGGGTGTCTGCAGAGACGCGTGTGCCATCCGGTCCGACAAGGCGGATTGAGATTGCGGTATCGGTCGTGATGGGTTCCGATGTCTTGAAGGTCAGTGACATCCGGACGGCGTTGCCACCATGGATCTGATCGGCATCTAGCGAACCACTTGCAAGCGTCACGATCGCACCGGATGGTGTGCGGAATGCTGCCGGATGGGTCTGGATGGTTTCCTTGGGGGATTTGATCTCGAACAGGGTGAGGACGGCGTTCTGGGAGGTTTCGCGCAGGACGGGCCACGCGTGGTGGTTCAACCATGCCTCGACCCGGTGTTCCGGATCGGCTTGGCCAAGACCGGCCTGGAGGAACCATAGACGGCGGTTCTCGGAGGCGAGTTGGGTGAGGCGTGGACCGACGGTTGCAGGATCGATTGGTGGTGGGACGGTGGAGGGCAGGACGGTATGCCACAGGCCACCGTCGTAGGTGTAGTCGTAATACCAGGCCTGCCAGGGACCTGTCAGCAGGACGGCATCACCGGGCTGTTCGAGGGCACTTATCCGACGGGTGAGGCTGCGGTAGTCGGCCCTCTGATAGTCGCCCCCATAGTACGTGACCCAGAACGGCACCACGGCGAGGGCAACGCTGGTGCCCAGGCACGCGCCAAGCCATCGCCCGGACCACCTTGAGACCCCTGTCTGCAGAGAGCTTCGCTTGATGCCTGGACGGGTGATGAGGCGCACCATGCCCGCGACGGCGCTGATGATGATGAGTGGTGCCAGGCTACTCAGGTAGCGTCCCTGAACGGGCTTGGCGAGGGCCAGTGCAACCATGAGGACGGTTGCTCCGCCAATTGCCGACGCAATCCACAGTCGCCGGACAGTTCGGTCAGTCGGTACGCCGATGAGCGCGAGGGTGACAAGGCCGATGGCGGCAGGCCAACCTCGCCACGCGGGCGTTTCTGGACCGCCGGTCATGTCGCCGAGGGCGGTGAGGATCGCAGCGGGCCATGTGACAAGTGGTGCACGTGGGTCCGCGGCCATGCTGCCATCGCTGAACGGGAACCCGATAGTGGCACGCATGCCCGTGGCGATGGCTAGCCAAGGGATGATCGCGATGGTGAGGATGGCACCGGCTGCGGCGACACCACGCCAGAGGAGGCGCCGGTCATGGCGAACCCAGAGTGTTCCGGCGAGGTGGCCGGCGAGGGCAACAAGGCCACTGTAGTGGATGGTCGCGCCACAAAGGGTCAGGAGGGTGTAGCCGACCCATTGGATCCGCGTCCACCGGGAACCGGAGGTGTCCATGGATGAAGCGGCGCGCAGGACGATCCACGTGGAGGCAAGCGTGACGGCCGTGGCGAGGACATACATGCGTGCTTCGCGGCTGTAGAAGACTGGAAGCGGGGCGATCGCAATGGCGGTGGCCGCCCATCGTGCGATCCGCGGGTCGTAGAGGTCCCGTGCGACGCCCCAGGCGATCGGGATGGTCAGGGTGCCAATGACGACCGAGAGGCTGCGGATGACGACACCGTCGGTGGTTCCGATGCCGCCTGCTTCGGCGAGGCGTAACCACGCACCTAATGCGAGGTAGTAGCCGGGAGGGTGTTCGAAGAGGGCACTGGCAATTTGGCTGATCAGGGCTGCCGGCGCAAGGGAGGCATACCGTAGGCTGACAATCTCGTCGAATTCGAGATCACCGAGGCCGGTGATCCGGGTGAGACGCAGGATGAACCCGACCAAGATGATGGCCGGTATCCAGGGATCGACGACGCGCGGGGAGGGTGCAGACGTCATCGGTGGTGGTTCGGCTGTCACGGGTGATCTTGGTCGGAAGTCGGTTGGATGTTTATGAAACGGTTTGGCGGGGACTGGGGTGGCCCGGAACCCGTCCGCTGGATTGATGCCAACTGGGCCGATTGCATGGAAAGGCACCCGCGCAGTAACTGCACTCGATGTGCGATGACAAAAACTGCACTGCAACGGGCCCGGCATCTGCTTGGAACTCCCTGCCAATGTGTGGGCAGGGAGTTCGGCCTACGCCCGTAAGGACACAATGCTCTCTTCGGTCAGGTTGCTCGTGTTGCCCCGTGGCCGAAGAGAGACCGGCCTGAGGCAGGGATACGATCCTGAGGTAGGGATACGATCGGCATTCTTGAGGGTTTCCGGGACGAGCGCCCCATGGCTCCTTAATCGGACGCCGTGGTTCGGTCACTTCGGGTGTGTGGTCACAGCTTTTTCAAGTCCCTATGCAAGACTGATCCTGGCGCTTCTTGCCACTCGCTGGGCGTGGGCGCCACTGATTGATCCATCAGTCAGTGTGTCGCCGATCTTCGATGGGCCGCATCACACGGTGCACCCCCATGTTGCGGTTCTGGCGGTGGACCATCGTGCGTCCGTGCGTGTCGGGGCCGATGGAGTTCGAATTGCGGGCGCAGTGGTTTCAGGTGGGGTTGTGACGCCCATTGAAGATACTTGCGTCAGCACTTATCGCAATCAGTGCAAGCGCACATTGTCTCGTCTGTCTAGGTGTGACACCGCCAGACCCGAAGCTTGGTGGGATTGGGGTTGCGCTGAAACCGCTCATGGCGTCATCCATGATCGGGAATGTGCTTCACGGAACCGCCGAGGTGCAGTCACCGACTGGCGCAGATCGAGGGTTGCAGCGATCTGTGGACGTGCGGGCATTCGTGGTGATCGCGCATGACCGGTATTGACGGGATGCGGGAGCAACGCCGAGACGGTAGCTCTACACCCACCTACTGACGACAGTTGCGGGGGCCGTCGATGTGCCACTGGTAGTCGATGGAAGACGTCCGTATCGTCAGGAAGCCATCGCGATGGACCCGCGCATGTCGGAGGCTTCGCTTGGGGATGGGGTGAGGTATTTGGCGTTGGGTCGACATGCTGGTGCCTCTGGAACGATGGGCAGGGGAACGGATCCGGCTCGAGTTCCGGACAGATGCACGCGATGAACCATCGAATGACTTTGTGGGTTGGGGTGAACCGGTGGCCGTGGAACTTGACTCGCTTATCGCCGGACGGATGTTGCGTAGTGTTGCATGGGAAGCAAAGGTGGTGTTGGGACGTGGATGACCGGGTACGCTGATGGCATGATGGCTGGGCTGCGTGGGCGCCTGATCCCGGGAACGACCGTGCGTCGCATTCTTGCTTCCGGCACGGTTGGTATCGCAAGTGCGGGGATTGTGGGATCGATCGGACCGTCACTTATCGCGACAGGAGTTCCTGGAAACAGCATGGACTCCCTGAACGCCGGTGCCGGGGTGTCACTCGTGACCTACGGCCTGCTCATGGTGTTGTCGATCATCTTCGGACAACGTCGTGCGGTCTGAACGGCTGGGGTTGAGTTTCACGTTGGCATCGTGAACAGGACGACCCGGACTTCCCCGCCCGCATCGCGCACTTCGCGGACAATCCGGGCGCGTGCAGGTGGCTGTCGACCGTCGATCTTGAGAAACGCATAGAGGGTGTCGGGCGATCCGGGTTCATCAGGCCATGACACGACGCGCTGTTCGAAGGGATCAAACCGAAGGGGTGCCACGGTCGCGCGGTCGATTTGTCCGGTGCCACCATGTGCGAGGTAGCGCGAGGGTGCATACCCCGTCGCCCAGACGGCATACAGGTAAATGGCCTGCGTATGTGACGGGATGACGACGCGTCGGAAAGTGCCGTCATCGACCCTCGATTGCGCATAGGTGAATGCCTCCAGAGTGCCGTCAAGCCAGTAGGGTGCGTATTCGAGCGAGTAGTACCGGGTCGTTGCCCACGCGTAATAGGCAACGGTCGGGACAAGCAGGGACAGGTATACGCCGGCGATGACTGGCGCCACGCGCCTTCTCCGTGTCGCGATTGGAGAGGTGATGGTCGGCGATGCGATCAGGTTGGACGCTACCCGCTTGCCTGAACGGAGGCGGTTCAAGATGCCGACGGCACCGATGCCTCCGGCGAGGTACCAGGCCGGAAGCATGACGATGCTTCGCACTGCATGTGGTGCCTCGGTGGCGAGTGAGGCCGGGACTGGGCCGATGAGCAGCCACAACCCGGTGAACTGGTATGCCGGATGGGAGCGTCGTCGCGCCAGGATCACTAACCCGGCAAGGATGAGTGGTGCGTCCCAGAGATAGAGTTGACCGGTATCGGTGCCGTGATGACGCGGTTGGTCATCGCCACGGGTGAACAGGTAGGTCGGGTTGAAGTGCCCGGCATAGGCATCGACTGCCCGTCGTGCCGCGAGGACGTACGGGTGGTCGAGAATCCACGGGATCCCCCGTTGCACGTCCCGTTCGATGCGTTCGGTGGCGAGCTTCTGGAGTTCGACATCATTCAGGAGAGAGGCCTGGGCGAAGCGCGCCCCGACGCGTCCGTCGAGGAGTTGTCGGGCGAGGGGAAAGGCCCCGACCCCGACGATGGCTATGGCGATGACCCATGACAGGGCAGTCCGTCGCAGGTGGTTACGGAGGATCCACGCCGACGCACCCACCATCAGGGGGGTGAAGACCACGCCTCCGGGATATGAGTACATGGCAAGAAGCATCGCCAGGGCGGCACCGGAAGCCCAGAGGTGCACGCGCTGGGGCATGGTGCCTGTTGTGCTGGTACCGAGGATGAGCGTGGTGGCGCGGGTAAGGCAGAGTGCAAGGAGGGCCACCGCAAGAGTGATGAAGGCGGCTTCACGCGCGCCGCGGCTGAACTGCAGGTGCCATGGCGAGAAGGCGAGGCCGGTGGCGGCGAGCAATCCGATGGCACGGCTCCCGAAAAGCGACACCGCAAGCGCGTAAAGGACCGGGATCGTGAGGGTGCCGGCGATGGCACCGGGCAACCTGATTGCCCACGTGGTGGGACCGAACAGGGCAATGGATGGGACGGCGGCGTAGATGAACGCGGGGCGCTTGTACTCGCCGAATGCGCGAAAGGCAGTTGGGTAGGGTGTCCCGAATTCATCCCGACCGGTCTCGAGGATGCTCCAGGCGTTGTAGCCGATCGAAAGTTCATCGGGATCAGGTGATGGTGGGAGGGTGCCGAGGCCCCACACCCGGAACGTGAGGCCAAGAACGGTGATCACCGCGAGGGTCGCAAGTGCCAGCGTTGATGATGGCAGTTGGCGGTGCCGAAACACCGGTGAGTTGAGCTGGGGGAGGGCTTGCACCGTCCAGTGATACCGTACGCGGACTCGGTTCCTGTCGGGCGGGCACAGATCGGTACCCTGTCGAAGGTGGAGAAGTCGTTCCAGACGCAGGCCGAAAGAAATGCGGGGGGTCACGGGCGTCCGGTTGCGCATGGCCGGTCGTTTGGCGTCGCATCACTGTCTGGTGACGATGCTCGGTCATCACGCTCTGACCGCGCGTGGGTCTTCGTGGGGGTCGTGGCGTCAATCTATGCGGTCCTTCCGCTAATCGCGACTGTCCTCTTGACGCGAACCGACGACGGCGACGAGTTTCTCCTGCGCGCCTTCACCCTCGACCGCGCGATGGTGGCGCACCTGACGTACCCGAGGTGGCTGCCGGACTTGTACCTCGGCTTCGGCTACCCGGTCTTCGCGTTCTACGCGCCGGTGGCCTACCTGCTGGTCGCAGCGCTTACGCACCTCGGTGCCGGGACGGTTGACGTCGCGGCGCGGGTCATGGCCACGGGTATCGTGGTGCTTGCCGGGCTTGGGTCGGCCACTCTGGCCCGTTCGATGGTGTCCGAGGCGGGTGCGCGAGGGTCGCGAGGGCGAAATATCGCCGCCGAGGTGGTGGCGGCGGTTGCGTACGTCGGGGCGCCCTACCCGTTCGTGACGAACGTCTTCCTGCGCGGTGACCTGCCCGAGGCGATGGCGCTCGCTATCCTGCCGTGGTTCTGGCTGGCACTGCGTCGCCTGCTTCGCAGCGGCGAGGCGATCACGCTGAAGCCAGTCGTGATCGCCGGACTTCTTGGTGCGCTGACGATCGGCGTGCACCAGTTGAGCGCGGTGATGGCCTCCGCCATTATGGTGCTTGTGGTGGTCGGCTATGTTGGTCAGGCGTGGTCGCGAGTTGCCATAACCCGGGTCGTGCTTGCAGCGATGATTGCCATTGGGTTGACCGCCATCCTTTGGGTTCCTCTCGTGGTCGAGTCGTCGTCGGTGCGGCTCGACGTGGTGGCCCACGGCACACCGGAAATCGTGGCGCGTTTGTCGCCCCTGTGGGCGCCGGTCGTCCCGGTTTGGCCGTACCCGCACGGGTGGGATCCATCCCGCTTGCTGGCGCCGGACGGACCTGTGTTGCCCGGGATAACTCAGGCTGTGATCGTCGCGGTGGCGGCGCTGGCGGGAGTGGTGACCGCATGGCGACGACGGACATCGGGGTCGACTGAAAGCCTACGGCGCGCCGACGTGATCGGTGTGGCGCTCGTCGTTGGCACCTGTTGGCTGCTCAATCTCGACCCGTTGGCAGGGATCTGGTCGGCGATTGCACCGCTGCGGCTTGTGCAGTTCCCGTGGCGATGGCTGGGGCCGCTCTCGCTCGGCGTGGCACTGCTTGGTGCGCTAACCGTGTCGCGGATGCGGGTTCCGATGGCAATTGGTGCGGTGGTCGTGGTGGGGGCGCTCTCGTGGGGCGACTCGCTCGGCGCACTGCCTCGGCCGGTGGCGCCTGACGATGCCTACCGGTATGACGCCGCAGCGATGGTGGCCGACGACTACGCCTTCGACCGCTGGGGTGCCTCCACGACGACCGGTGACGGCGAGTTCACGCCACGTGCTGTCGACATCCGGCGCCCGGACGGGTCACTTGGTGGAGCGGTTCGTCTCGACAGGGTCGCGCCTCCGGGGGCGTGGATTGGCGGCCTCGCGATGGTGCAGGCGGGAAATGGCTACGTATCGTCGTTGCACGGCGACGCGACGAGGCTCCGGGTGGTCGTGGAGGCAGGAGAGGCCGGGGCGACGTTGGCAATCCACCAGCTTGACTTCCCCGGATGGCGGGCGACAGTCGATGGTGTTCGTGTGGGCGTCCAAGCTGCGACCGAGGTGCCCGGGTCGGGCGTGACCCCGGGGTGGCTGACGGTGGCGGTACCCGCGGGTCGACATGAGGTCGCGGTCTGGTTCGGCGCGACGTGGCCCCGGTTGCTTGGTGACGCGGTGACGTGCCTTACGCTTGCACTGATGGGGCTTGCCTTGGTCGGCGAGTGGCGACGCGGCGCGTCGAGGCCGGTAGGCACGATGCTCGTAGTGGCCGGGCTCCTGGTGGTGGCGACTTGGAACTTTGGGTCGGAAGCCCTGACGATCCGTGTTCCGGCGGCGGCGTCTCCAGTTAGCGAACGGGTCATTCTTGATGTCGTCGAAGCGGTCGGTCGAGGTGATGCTTCGCTGGAGTCGCCGTCGGGTGCGCGCCTCGGCCAGGATAACTTCCTCGACGCGGGATGGCTTGACGTGCGCCCACCATCAGGGCGACCGGTGCAGGTCGGGACGGGCCGGCGCTGGTTGTACATGCATCCGCCGGGACGCGTGACGGTTCGCCTTACTCCTCCTGACGGAGCGGTCTTTCAGGCAGGTCTTGCGCTGCGTCCGGACTCATGGGAGACACCAGTGGGAGACGGGGTGCACTTCGTAGTAGAGGTCGTACCTGTCGATGGACCCGGAGGCATGCGCACCCTGCTGTTCCAGCGGATCAATCCACGGGCGTTTGTTGATGAGCGCCGGTGGGTTGACATCCGTGCGGACCTTGGTGAGTGGGCTGGGAGGCCAATTGACCTTACCTTGAGAACTGACCCGGTCGATTCCGTCGCCTATGACTGGGCAGGGTGGGGAAACCCGGTGGTGGTGGTTCCGGTTGGTGTACTCCGCCCACCGAACGGTCCGCAACCGCCTGCGTCCATTCATGCACCCCGGACGTGGATGATCGACCAGTAGTGACGTGGCGCCAGTCGCGGCGGTTCCCCGCGGTCGTGGCATGCGTTTTCAGGACGTGACCGTGTCTGCAAGTGATGGTGCTCGGACCGATCCGGAGACTGATGGCCCGTTGCGTGTCAAGGTGCGTGGCGGAGGAGCAACGCGGTTGGATCGAGTGGAACGGGCAACGGTGCGGGCACTGCGAACCATCCTGATCGGCGGTGCCGTGGCAGGCGTGATTGCTGCCTCGGTCTTGGTCGGTGTGGTGGCCGCGCGCGCGTTGGTTCCTCCGGGGTCACGGATGGGCCACCTCGCGACGCTTGCCTTGGTGACGCTGGCTGTTCTTTGCATTTCTGGTGTGATGGCGCGACTGACGTGGTCGGCGTTGGAGTTCCTGCACCCTCGCCAATCTCGGCCACAGCGTTGGGTCGTGACCGCATTGCCGTGGTGGCCGGCGGTGGCGGCGATCTTTCCCCTGGGTTCGCTCACCGTCAGTGGTGACGTTGCACACCGATTGCTGAACCTTCCCCATGAAGGTGTCGCATTCACTGGATACCTGACAGGAATATCGCTACTCGTTCACGGCAGTGTCATCCTCGGGGCGTACCTCACCCGGGATGGTCAATGGACATCTGCCGTCATGGCTGGCAGTGAAGAGTCTGGCGAGAAACACTCCGCCAACATCGTGGCTGGGACGGATGGTCCCCCACCCTGGGTGATTTCGTCACTTGTGCGAGGCATCCTTCTTGCAGTTGCGGCGACGGTCGGCACGAACCAGGCACTATTCAAGTACATCACGGCGAGGCAGGGTGAGTTCGCGACCCACCGGTACGCGGGGATCAGGCTTTTGCGTGGGGATGACCCGTTCGACTCGATGCGTGAAGTCTGGCAGCAGATCAACGTGCCCCCGGTGACGATTGCGCTGGTCTACACACCATGGGCGTTGTTGCCAATCGATGTTGCTCAGGCCGGCTGGGGCATCCTGCATATCTCCGCAATCGTTGGGGCGACGGTGCTGATCGCCCGCACCTTCTTTGGGTCGCGCATTCCGGCTGATCTTTTGGCCGTGCTGATCGTGCTGGTCTTCAGCATTTACGAACCATGGCGTGACACGGTCTGGCTTGGTCAACCCAACGGGTTCATCTACCTCTTCCTGTCCATCGGGCTCGTCATGGCGATGCGCAACCGCTGGTTCCTCGCCGGGGTTTGCATCGCAGCGTCGCTGGTGTTCAAGCCGGTTGCGTCATGGGTGGTGCTTTACGTGATCCTGACCCGGCGATGGTCGGCGATGGTCGGTGGGGCCATGATGGGTATCGGGATGATCGTGATCACGCTTCCGTTGGCGGGGGTGAACTGGTGGTGGGTCTGGATCACCCGAAAGATGGGCGACCTGGCGCTCGGCAATGCCCTTCATTCGAACATCAGCCTGCAGGCGGTCCATGCACGGCTGTCACTGGTCTCCCACGCGTATTACGATGCCAACGCGTTGCCCAGCTTGCCCCTCGCGGGGGTCCTGAATGGCCTGATGCTGGCGACAGCTTTCATGCTGGTGCTTGCATTGACCCGGCGTGGTCGGGCCGTCAGCGATAGGATCGGCATGGGTCTGGAGTGGTCGCTGGTGATCGCGCTCTCCCTGACGACCTCCCCACTTTCCTGGGTGCATTACTCGACGGTCGGGATCGTGGCCTTCCTGGTGCTGCTAGCCTCAACCCAGGCGCCCGATTGGAGTTGGTCGCCGCGAGGCGTGCGCGTGGCGGTAGGCACCGTTTCCCTCATGGCGTTCGCCCTGTTATCGATGGATGAGGAACTCTTTCTGGTACGTACCGCATATTGGTGGGAGACTTGGCCAATGCTCGGTTCGATACCGGCTGCGTCTCTGCCTTTGCTGGTCGTGGCGATCTCCTTGCGCTTGTGGCTACACAACCGTTGGCTCGATGCCAGATCGGCGCACGATAGTGTTCAGAAGGCCGTGATCAGTCCGTAGTTCCGGTCGAGGACCAGGATCCGGATGCGGAGGGCACCATTGCGTATCTTGGTGGCATCGACCGGGCCTGTGCTGCGGTCACCGAGCCTCATGATGGCTGCAGTGGTGCGTTCCGAGGAGAGCGGGGTCCTTCGCCAGATCAGTGTGCTGCCCGTGGCGTAGTACCGGAAGACCGAATTGTCTGCGCCTGCGCGCCGGCTGTAGAGGGCCGGACCTTCGAACACGCCTGCTGGAGTTGGATCGATCCGGTCGGCGGCGATCCGTGGGTTCGATGGCGGGAAGTCACCCCAGATCCGGATCCATGCGTCCGCCACGTCCTTACGGGAGACATCAACTATTGGTGACGCTTCAAGTTCGACGTCGAGACGTGGTGCGTCAATGAGTGCCGGGTCGAGACGGATGGCGTACCACTGCGGGAGATCGGCCCTGACCTTGCCCTGCAGGCGGGCGTAGGCGAGGGTTGATTCGGGGAAACGGAGTGACCCCGCATCGTCGAACGCCGGACGGAAGTTGGCTACTTCCGTGCCATTGATCCGGACGACTGGTTCGTAGCGTGGAGACCGTCCACCCTGGAGCCAAAGGCGCATCTCGACGATGGCGTCCGGTGGGATGGGTTGCTTGTTGGATAGCCATATGGTCTGGATTGCCCGATCACCAGGACGCAAGTCGATGCTCCATTCATGCCATTCGGGAGCAAACCAGACTTGGATAGCCATCAGCGTGGCGATGCCGGTCCCCATGGTGGCTCCGATGGCCAATCCGATCCGGGTTCTGGTCTCGGGCATTCTCGGCGGTGAGGATTGGGCGCCAATGGATCTTCGGCTGCCCCCGTGAGACATGATCCACACGGCAAGGATTGACAGGAGACCGGTGCTGATCGCCGTGGCCCATCCAGTCAGGAGATGTGCGGTCACGGGTAGGACGGTCCCGGTGGGAACCATCAGCAGGAAGCCCGTTGTCCCGACACTCCCGATCACTGTCGTTGCGCCGAGGGCGCTGGCAGTAGCGAGGATCATGCGTCGATATCGACGTAACGTTGGGCGACGCCCCGCAATAATGACCACGCCTGTGACCAGGTCGGAGATCGCAATGCCAGTCAGGACTGCACCGACCGGAGCAGGTGTCACTTCGTAGCGGACATCAATGTTGACCGCGAGGAATGGCAGCCAGGTTGCAAGGAGGGCCCCGGCCAGCACCATGGCGGTGACCGGACGGCGCCACACGCTTCCCAGTCCGATCACGCTCCCGCCGATCAGGAGGTGATGCAGGGCTGGCATGAGCGAGTTGGAGAGAGGCGCGCTCTCGGCGAACGGATTCCAAGGATAGTTCCATGCGCCGGCCAGCTTGTTGGTCATGGTCGCGATGACCTGGACCGGGCTCTTCATGAACTGATCGACGGCAGCGTCGAGGTAGTCCAGATCACGCACTTGGATACGGAGACCGGCATTCCAGGCTTCTGGAAGGCTTTCGACGCCGTATTTCGGCGGGACGGGTGCGTCTTGGGGTTGCCATGCACGATCCGGGGGATACATTCCCCAGTAAACCTGCTGCCATGAGTTACCGGTGCGCGACCAGACCGGGTTGCCGAACGCGAACGTGTTGGTCAGGAACCAAGGCGCGGCAACGACGAGGATGCCTGCAGCAACGGCCGCGACCGTGCCCCAAGCCCGAGCGGTTGGTACCTGACTGGCGAGGGTAGGAGCGTTGCCTGACCGCAACAGTACGTGCTGGATCGCTATCCCAGTCAGGGCAGTGATAAACAGGATGAGGGCAGTGAACTGGAGGGCCGGGCGGAGCATGAGGAGGCCAAGGAAGAACCCTCCAGTTGCGCCCCAGATGCTGATTTGACGGAGAGGGTTCGACCGGGTGGGCCGTTCCAGTGCCTCGACGATGCACCAGACGGCCACCGTCTGGATGCAGATGAGCGTCGATTCGGCTATGACGAGACCGGAGGAGAGGATGAGCGGGGCGTACCACGCCGTCACGGATCCGGTGACCCACCCGGCGAATGCCCCAGACAGACGCCACGCAGTTGCTGAGGCCAATCCGACGGTGATTGCGCCAAAGACACACTGTACGATGGCAAGTGGGACGTGAGCGCCATTTCCGGTGAAAAGGTAGACGAGGGACTGGATCGCAGGGTAGGCGACACCCTGCAACGATCCCTGATCGATCGTGTCGAGGAGGCGGGGCCAGAAGAGACCGGATCCGATTGACTGCCAGGTGGCAACGAAGTTGCGCGCGTGGATTTCGAACCCGAGGGAGTCGCCCATGACGACCATTCGGGCGGTGTAGGCAACGTGCAGCAATCTCAGGACGAGGCCGATGGTTGCCGTGGTGACGGTGATGACAAATGGGTTCGAAAGCCGTCTGTTCCACGACACAGGCAACATTGGTGCCGTAGTCATCCCACCCACCACTGGTAGTGCCGCCAGAAGGAAATCGCGAGGCTTGCTCCGTCGACAAGGGTCACCCACACGAAGACGATGGGGAGAAGCCAATGTCGCATATCCTGTATCTCGGTTTGATCGATCGGAACTGGACGCAGTCGCCGCCAGATCCGAGTGAGACCAGCCAACGCGGTCGCCAGTCCGGCAGCTCCGAGGAGACCAATTGGGGCCATGGCCGGGAAGAACGTCTTGGCTTGAGCCGCGCCACCCATGGCCGAACCCGAGAGGTCGCCAATGCCGTACCGGACGACGGCGAACGCGATCTGGCAAAGGGCGGTCAACCAGAGAAGGGGCGGGATGGGCACCGTCCAGTCCCGTCGATCCGTCGTCCCGTCACCCGGCGACGCTGCACGCGTGGTCCGTGGATAGGTCATGGCGATGACGTGCGTGACGAGTCCGCCAAGTGCGAGTGTGATGGGGACGGCGACGACGATGGTGATGACGGTGTCAAGTGGTTCCTGCCACTGGACTGAGTAGTCGAAGGCGTGCCAGTAGGTCCGGAAAGTCTCGGCCAGGCCACCCTTGTTGAAGAAACCGTTCAGTCCGGCAAGGATTGCTTGGGGCCAGATGCGTGCGGTAGCGGCGGCGTACGAAGATGTAGGGTGATTGGTTAACAGGAACGCATAGCCACACGAGGACGCAGTCACTAGCAGTGCTGACCCGAGCCGGACACCACGTCGTCGCCACCATGCTGGCCAATGCTGGCGATGCGCCCAGACGATGGCTAGGAGTGTGCCGGCGGCGACGGGCAACGCGGTGAGTTTCGTTGCGATTGCCAGAACCGTGGTGGCCATCCACCATGCGAGTGGAGTAACGGGATACCGGCCGGGCACCGGTACCGATGCAACGCCCTTGATCACGCGGGCGGTGGCGAGAAGGGCGAGCGTGATCGTTGTTGTTGCCATCGGGTCGTTCGAGATGGATGCCATCACGAACAGGTAGCCGGGTGCTGAGGTAGCCAGAAGGGTGCCGAGAAAGGCCATTGAAGGATGGCGGGGCCACAGGATCAGGGCAAACCGCCAGATGACCCATGCGGTGACCCCACTCCACGCGACGGAGAGCAGTCGCACGGCAAGGATTGGTCCGGCGAGGGCCGTTGGTGCCACCTCGTTGGCGACCGGGTTCCCGGGCCCACCCGCGAGCATCCAGATGGCCGATGCGGGAAGGTAGGCGAGGACCGGTTGCCGGGCCTCGACACCGGTCACGTTGGCCAGGCCTCCTTTCGACCCGGCGTCGTCCGGTCCGGGTCGCCCGGTGAAGGTCTGGATGTACTGGACGTGGCCCCGTTCATCCGGGCCGATACCGGGCGCGTTGACGACGGCTCCGAGTGATCCCCGGATCAGGAGGTAGGCGATGAGAAGCAAGAGTGCCCGACCCCACCCTCCTTCTGCTGATCGCAATACGCTTCCCTCGGCCTCCTCGGCGATCAGGTCAGCAGCCGCGTCGCGATTGACCCCTGAGGTCTTCACGGTGCCTCCATGGTGCCAGTGGCGCTTCGGGGATGCCGTGCGATCAGACGTCGACCCTCGCGAGGAAGAGACCGGCACCGAGGGCACCGACAACAACCGGGAGGCCGTACAGGATGCCCGCGTCGATGCCACCGCGGGCCATGGCGAGGGCGACGGCACCGGCGACTGCACTTGCGCCGTACAGGACGAGCACCGCCTGGCTCTTAGGCAAGCCAAGTTTCACCAACCGGTGGCTGGTGTGATCCTTGCCTCCCTGGGAGACCGCCTGACGCTTCCAGAGGCGGTAGACCGTGACCAGGCTGGTATCGAAGATGGGCAGGGCGAGGACGGCAATCGCGACGATGAAACTCCACCATGCCGGACCGGTGGCCTTGAGTTTCATGCCGATGACGGCGAGCAGGAAGCCCATGAACAGGGTGCCGGTATCACCCATGAAGACTGACGCCGGATTGAAGTTGTAGCGTAGGAACCCCATTGAGGCGCCGGCGAGGGCGATCGCGAGACTGCCGACGAGGATCTGGCCGTTCATCGCGGCGATCGTGAAGAAGCTGACGGCGGCGATGGCGGTCGCCCCGGCGGAGAGGCCGTCCATGTTGTCGAGGAGGTTGATGGCATTGGTGATGCCGACCACCCACAGGCAGGTCAGGGGCAGGTCGAGCCAGAGGGTGTCGAATACCCGTAGTTCAAGTCCGGCGGCCGACGCAATGCCGGCGGACAGGAATTGGGCAGCTAGTTTTGCCCTCGGAGGCAGGCCCTGTGTCTTGTACTTGTCGTCGAGGAAACCGACAACAACCAGTGGGATTGTGGCAAGGAAGATGGCCGCGAGATCGAGGGTGGTCGCCGGCAGGAATATGTCGGAGGTAGGAAGTTCCAACCGCGTCGCCGCGATGACGCTCACCCAGAACCCGGCGTAGATGGCTAAGCCACCGAGGAGTGGGGTCGGGGTACGGTGCGCCTTGCGCGCACTTGGCTGGTCGAGGACGCCAAAGTGATGGGCCATCCTTCGCGCAAGCGGAGTGCCGACAAGTGACGCCGCCAACGCGACGATGAAGACGATGAGGTACGCGGGGGCGTACGGCATTTCGGACAGTTCTCGTTCCCAAGCGTGCCGGTCGGACCAGAGAGCAATCAGGCGTCGACCTGATCGCGTCATCCGCCAGCGACGTTTGGTCACGGACGGTTCTCCAGTTGGTCTAGGTGGCTAACGCACCGGTGTGCCTTCAGGTTACACGGATCATGCTGAACATTGGGAAGTTATCGGGAACCTGGAACCGGGACGAGGCTCTTGTAGAGATGGGTCATGCGACCAACGAGTGTCTCGACTTCATGTTCTGGACATACTGTTTCCCTGCCGGAGGCCCCCATCCGGGCGCGCCGTTCCGGATCCCGGAGGAGTGTGATTGATGCCTGCGCGATGGCATGGCTGTCGCGTGGTGATGTTAGTAATCCATTGGTTCCGTCGCGGACCAGGTCGGGCACCCCGCCGACCGCCGTGGCGACGACGGGTACCGCTGACGCGAGGCTCTCTATGATCGTGACCGGCATGCCTTCGTTGTCGGAGGTAAGGAGTACGAGGTCCAGATCGGCGTAGACTGAGGCGGTGTCGTGCCTCCACCCGAGGAAGTGAACGCGTCCCGCAAGGGGTGGAGACCCAGCAATTTGCTCGAGTTCAGTGCGTCGTTCGCCTTCACCGGCAATCACGAACCGTGCACCGGGGATTTCGGAAAGGATCATGCGGGCGGCGTCAAGGAAGACCTCGTGCGCCTTGATCGGCACCAGTCGGCCGACAATCCCGAGCACCGGGGCCTCGGATGGGGACAGGTGCGCGATTCCAAGTTCGGCCCGGAGGGTTCCCTTTCGATCTGGGTCGTCCTTGAACGGCGCGAGGTCGAACCCGAGCGGAACACTGATGACCCGCGATGGCGTGCCGATGCCGTATCCAAGCAGGTCCGCACGCTGTCTTGCACCAAGGGCAATGATTCGGGTGGTGGTGCGAGCAAGCGCACGTTCGACCTCGAGGAAGAAGCGGGTCTTTGCTGGTGAGAAGTAGCCATGGAAGACGTGCCCGTGGAAGACGTGGATCCGAACCGGAACCCGCGCGATCATGGCGGCGAGACGTCCGACGGTTCCGGCCTTGGCCGTGTGGGTTTCGACGATGTCCGGTTTCCATTGACGGAATATGCGGACAAGCTTCGCAATGGTGAGTGTGTCGGCTGCGAGGCTGAGTTCCCGTCCGAGCGATGGAATGGTGATGATTTCCATGCCCTGGGAACGCGCGTCGTTGGTCAGATCGACCTCGCCGCTACCCGTTCGTCCGGCGATGGTGATCTGGGAGAACTGTCCGGGGTCGAGACCCGACGCCAGGTGGGCGAGGTGCAATGCGGGGCCACCGCCATTCATGCGGGCAATGACACGGCAGATTCGGATTGGTCGTCTCACGGTCATGGATCGCGTCCGGTGCTGGTTCCCACAGGCATCTGCGCGTTGAACGGTTCGCCCGGTCTCGCAGGTGGCCAGAATGGGTTTCTACTGGACACTTGGTTCGTGTCGTTTGCTGTCGTGAGGCAATGGTTGTGATGGCGGGTCGGCAGAGTTGACCGTTGCATTGTCGTGAAGAGTGGGATGCCAGGTCGGAGGTTGCCAAGGGTGCGGGGTGCGCCCCGCGCACGTGGGTGGTCGCGACGGTCCGTACTTGCGGGGAGCGTTGGCGCCATGGCCGTGGGGGTGACGTCTGCATGTCAGGTTCCCGAGTTGCCGCCGTTGCCGAAAGCGGTCCGTGCAATCGTGGAAAGTGGGCTGCCACCTGAGAACCCGGACGTCTTCCAATCCTTCCTGCGTGGCAGTGTCGCCATGCCAGTCCTTGAAGGGCCGGAGGCACAGTGGGCGGTTGTCGCTGACCCTCCCGCACGTGTTGAGGCCACGCCAGAACTCTTGCGTCTGATCAGTGTGCCCGGACATCCGGTGTGGGCATCGCCGAGGTTGCCGTATGCGCCACTTCAGTCGGTCATCCGTGGGGGCAATGCCACCGGGCGTGGCCCATGGATCGAAGACGTCACGTGGCTGGCAAGCATCGCCATCCATCAGCGGTACATGATCGTCTGCGAGGTGCGGTTTGCCGGGGAGCCGGGCGCATTGCTGATCCAGGCAACACCGTTTGACGTTCAGGTTTTCCAGGATCCCGACCGTCCCAACGGAGGCACGAGCACCTCCGTCTCCCGGATCGTGGACCGCGGGGAACCGCACTACTGGCGCCTTCGCCTGGATGGTCGCCGGTTTGAGGTGTTCATCGACGGAAGCTTGGCGTGGACACTCGAGGGACCGCGAACGCTGTCCCGCATCGCGTTTGGTGAAACGCGGACGGATTCCCTGCACGGAGGGGCGATATCCCTGTCAGACATCGTTTACGTGCGCCGACCGGGACCCGGGGGAAGTGGATGAACTGCTGATTGCCGTGGATGGGGGCCCTAGGCGCCCCAGGTGCGTCTGGCGTCACGTTCGGCGCGGTACCACGCTACCGTCTGGCGCAAGCCCTCCTCCAAAGGCATCCGTGCCCGCCATCCGAATCGCTCAAGGGCGCGGGTGGTGTCGAGGCAGCGCCGGGGTTGCCCGTTTGGCTTGGAGGCATCCCACCGGATGTGGCCGGTGAAGTCCGTGGCGCGGGCAATCAGTTCGGTCAGTTCACGGATGCTGACCTCGCGCCCCGACCCGAGGTTGACGGGGTCTGCTCCGTCATAGCGTTCGGCAGCTGCCACGAGGCCGGAGGCGGCGTCGGTGACGTGCAGGAACTCGCGCGTCGGAGATCCGTCACCCCAGGCCACAACTTCGTCAAGGCCCGCATCAACGGCATTGAGGTATTTCACCACAAGCATCGGGATGACGTGGCCATCGGGACCGAAGTTGTCGAAAGGGCCATACAGGTTCGTCGGCATCAGGTAGATGGCGTCGGTGCCGTATTGCTGGCGGTAGGCCTGGGATTGCACCAGGAGCATCTTCTTGGCGAGGCCGTAGGGGGCGTTGGTCTCCTCCGGGTAGCCGTTCCAGAGTTCGTCCTCGCGGAACGGCACGGGGGTGAACTTGGGGTAGCTGCAGATGGTCCCGCAAGCGACGAACTTGCGCAGGCCGACCCGGCGCGCATGTTCGAGGAGGTGCGTGCCCATCATGAGGTTGTCGTGGAAGAAGTCGCCGGGATGTTCGCGGTTGGCGCCGATGCCACCCACAACAGCGGCAAGGTGGATAACAACATCCGGGTGATGGTCGGCGTAGAAGCGTGCGACGCCGTCCTCGAGGCGGAGGTCGTACTGCGCACTGCGGGGAACGGTGATGTGGTGGTAGCCCCTTGCGTGGAGGGTGGCGACCACATGGCGCCCCAAGAATCCTGCCCCCCCGGTCACGGCAATCCGCGCGTCGCGCAACCAGTCGACCGGTTCACCCGGCAATGGGACGGTCATGACATGCGGGGTTTCGGCGAAGGCTGGTTCAAGTGCGTTCTTCGTGGCCATGGCTGACTGGCTTTCGTGTTTGGATTGTGGGGTGTCTAGGTGTCAGGAATGCATGGTCATGGTAACGCGCCGAAGCGAATCGCTCATGTATCAGACGGGTTGGTGGGGTGGTTGGGTTGCGTGAGGTGGCTCTCTCATTCCGGGGTGACCGCATGGCCGGTTGACGCGCTGCCACTGTGACTGGTCAGGGTAGGGGCACGGGGCACATTGCGGACGCGGATCAGGTCGGCAAGCATTCCCAGTGCAATGAAGTGGATTACCGAGACCGTCAGGAGACCAGCGGTGATGCCGACGGGAAGGGACGCGGTCAGGAGATAGAGTGCCCAGGCGAGGATGGCGAGGATGGCGGAGCCGACGGCGAACGTGAGGAAGAGTTTGATCGGGTTGTAGTAGACGCACGCCTGCAGGACGATCTGCGTGGTCCGGGGGATGTCCCGTGCAAGTCGGACCTTGCTGGACCCGACGCGGCGGTGGTAAGCGATGGGCAGGTACTTGACGAAGTAGCCGTTGCTTAGGGCGGCAAGGGTGATGGTGGTGGTGAAGCTGTAGCCCTGCGAGATGACATGGAAGTACTGGCGGGCGAGGGTGGTGCGAAAGACGCGCAAGCCACTGTTCACGTCGGGGATAGCGGTACCGGTAACCCACTGGACCATTGCGCCAAGGATGATCCGAGCCGGTTCCTTGAACCACGATTCGCGGTAGTTTGCACCGGTGCGTGCACCCACCACCATGTCGAACCGGTCGGCGTGGGCCATCAGGTCGGGGATGCGGTCGATCGGGTAGGTGCCATCGGCGTCGGTGATGACGATGTGGTCGAAGCGGGCGCGGGTGATACCGGTTTTCAGGGCAGCACCGTATCCTGCGTTCTGGGGATGCGAGATCACCATTGCGCCACCGCTCGCCGCACCGGTGGCGGTTTCGTCGGATGACCCATCATCAACGACGATCACCTCGAATGGCTGGCCGGTGGAGGTCATTGTCTCGATGATCCGACGGACGACATCGCCCACGGCGAGGCCTTCGTTGTACGCCGGCACGACGACGCTGAACCCGTATTCCAGGTCTGCGGTGGTCGATGGTGTGCCGGTGTGGCTTGTGGTCATCGGGCGGGAACTCGCAATGTCCGGCGGGTGCACACGCTATGGTGCGCGACCGATGGTGACTGGTGCCGCGTGTGACGTCGGTCCCTCGTAGGTCCTGATCCAGTCGTGCCAGAGGTGGAACGTTAGCAGACTCCAGAGGTGGAGGGGGTCGGGTGGATGTGCGCTGGAAGATGTTGCCCCGGCGAGGATTTCGCGCACGGCAGTGGTATCGAAGCACGGTGCCGGGTTCGAGAGGGCATCGTGCAATAGGTCTCGAAGCGGTGCCCCGGCCGAGTGAGTGCCCCCGGGCAGGCCAAGCCATGTGCCGACTGGTGAGCTGAAGCCCCGCTTGCGACGGTGGATGATGCTGTCGGGAAGGATGCCGCGCATGGCCTGCTTGAGGATTGCCTTGGTCTGCGGCCCGTGCCGGGGCGAGAGGCGCAGCAGTTCGGAAGCGGGAAGGTTGAGGGCCAGTTCGATGATTCGGTGGTCGAGGAGCGGGCTGCGCACCTCGAGGGAATGCGCCATGCTCATGCGGTCGACCTTGACGAGGATGTCGCCGGGCAACCAGGTCCGGATGTCGAAATACATGTGACGCTGGACCCCTTCGAACTGGTCGAGGTTCGGGCAGAGGGCAAGTGCCTCATCGAAGGGATCGGGCGCGATGGCACCGGGTGCGCGGCCAAGGACCGATGCCCGGGATGCGGGATCGAAGAGGGTTCGCCAGGCGTAGTGGGCACGGTCGTGCCCTTGGTCGGCGGCGGCGGTGAAACGCCTGAGGAGTTCGTCGATGCCGAGTTTCTTGCCTGAGGTCGGGAGGGCTCCGGCGATGCGGGTCAGTCCGGTCCGCACCGGGCGGGGAAGCCAGGCATACAACGGGCGCAATGCGCTGGCAAGGTAGGTGTCGTAGCCCGCAAGCGCCTCATCACCGCCGTCCCCGCTCAGGGCGACCGTGACGTGACGGCGGGTCAGTTCGCACAGGTAGTAGACGGGGATTGCGGACGTGTCGGCGTGAGGTTCGTCCAGTGAGGCGATGATGCGGGGAAGGTCGGTCGCGAGGGTACGTGCCGACGCCAGGGTAGGTGCACCAGGCGTGCCATCCCACCCCGTGGTCCCTGATTGCAATACGCTTCCCTTGTCGGCCGACGTGCCAAATGCAGGAACGCGTCCCTCGCGGTGGTCGGCACCGAGGTGGGTGGCAACCTGTCTGGCGTACTGCTGTTCGCCCCATGAAGGTTCGTCGAACCCGAGGCAGAAAGTCTGGACCGGTTGGTCCATCGCCCGCTGCATCATGGCCACGACGGTGCTGGAATCCACCCCGCCCGACAGGAAGGCACCAAGGGGCACTTCGGAGATGAGACGTTGGCGTGTGGCGTCGTCCAGGAGGTGGAGAAGTGCCTGTGCGGGGTCCCGCCTGGTTCCCGCGTCCAAGGTGCCGGGGTGCGGTTCCCAGTACGGGGTTTCGCGCAGGGGGTTGCCAGACCACGGTTCCCATGTCAGGCGATGGCCGGGGCGGACTTGCCGGATGGCGCGGATAGCGGTGCGGGGTGGCAGGGAATAGCCGAGGGCGAGGTAGGTCTCGAGTGCGGTTGGATCGAGATCACGCGGGACGTCCGGATGGCACAGGACGGCTTTGAGTTCGCTGCCGAACAGAAGGCCGCCGACCGTTTCAGTGTAGAAGAGCGGTTTCTTGCCCACCCGGTCACGGGCGAGGAGGGCCCGTCCGCGCCGTGTGTCCCAGATGCAGAACGTGAACATGCCGGCAAGGCGGTCGACGCAATCGTCCCCGTATTCCTCGTAGAGGTGGAGGATCACCTCAGTATCGGAGTTGGTGCGGAACCGGTGCCCGGCGGCTTCGAGGCCTGGACGCAGTCCGGGTGCGTTGTAGATCTCCCCGTTGAAGACGATCCAGATGGTGTCGTCCTCGTTCGCCATCGGTTGCTGGCCGCTGGCGAGGTCGACGATGGCAAGGCGTTGCATGCCGATTGCGACGCGGTCATCGACGAACGATCCATCCTCGTCCGGACCACGATGGTAGATGGCCTGCTTCATGCGTTCGAGGAGGAGTGACGCCCCATCGCGGCTGCCACGGTACCCAAGCCATCCGGCTACTCCGCACATGTCAGGAAGTCTCCCCGGAAAGTGCCCCAACCCCCTGCACCGTTGCGCCGGGAGTAGGGGGAAGCTGGGATGCCTCTTTTGCCGGCACCATCGCGACGGGAGAGTGTGGGGTTGCACCGGGGAGTTCGTGGTCCCGGGGGATGCCAAGGAGGTCCCAGGCGTCACGGTATGGGGTGTCGATCAGGTCGAAGGGGCAGGTCAGGTCCTGGATCTGTTTCACGATCCGGGCGGGATTGCCGGCCACGACCGCACCGGCAGGGACGTCGCGCGTGACGACCGATCCGGCACCGACCAAGGCGAATGTCCCGATCACGACACCGGGCAGGAGGGTGGCATTCGCGCCGATCTTCGCCCCCGGTTCGATGGTCGGTCCCTTGAGGCACTGCTGCACGGCGGGACATTGCGGGTGTGGTGCGTTCGTCAGGACGGCACGCGGTCCGACCCAGCTGTTGCGCATGAGGTGCGAGAACTCGGGGATGAAGGCCTGCGAGTGGACGCGTGCACCTTCGTCGATGGTGACGTGGTGCTCGATCACGGTGTGGCTACCGATGCTGACACGATCACCGATGGTGTTGGTCTCGCGAAGCAGCGCGCCGTGCCCGCACTGGAAACCGCTGCCGATGGTGTTTCCGGCATAGATCACGGTGTGCGACCGGATGACGGCACCATCACCGATGACGGTGGGTAGGTCCCCCGGAACGGTCCCGCGGGGTGGTTCACCGATGATCACGAAGTCGCCAACCTGGCACCCGGCGCCGAGATGGACGTTGGGGTGGATGCGCGCGAACGGCGAGATGGTAGTCACGACGTGACCCGGGATGCATGGAAGGCGGGTGGTGCATCCGCGGGCACCGACCAGTCGATCTCGACGGGTGCGCCACGGACCCGGAGTGAGGCGTCGCACGCTTCAAGGATGCGCACGACTTCCCAGCCGTTCACGGCATCGGTGATCGGGCGCGCGCCGGTCGCGACGCAGTGCACGAAGTGGGCCATCTCGTTGCGCAGGGGTTCGCCGAGTCGCAGGCGCGGGATGTGCAGGTCTCCCCAGCGGAGGAGTAACTTGAACTCGCCATAGGTCTCGGCGCGTTCGCGCGGATCCGTGGTGGCGTGGCCCCCGGGCGTTCCGGGAGTGCTTTCGGGGACGGACACGCGGTCGACACCCTTGTCGTAGACCTGAATGACGCGGTCGGCATCGACGTCGTCGTAGACGATCATCTGGCGTGTTCCGACGACCACGACTTCGCGGACCTTGTGCGGGTCGAGCCACGAGACGTGGATGTGTGCGGACCGTGGCGTCTCTCCCCCACCCCATCGCCCCTGATCGCGAGACGCTGCGCTTGGCCCACCCCATCGCCCCTGATCGCGAGACGCTGCGCTTGGCCCACCCCATCGCCCCTGATCGCGAGACGCTGCGCTTGGCCCACCCCGTCGCCCCTGATCGCGAGACGCTTCGCTGCCTGCCTGCCCCATCTCCCCTGATTGCAATACGCTTCGCTCGGGTGTGACGGGCGGGTACTCGAGGGTGATGAATGCCACATCCTCGACACCGTTCTGGATGTAGGCGTACCCGGCGCAACTGACGCGGTTTGGCCGGGCTTCGAGAAGGAAGCCCATGATGCTGATGTCGTGCGGGGCGAGGTTCCAGACGACGTTGATGTCCTGCCTGATCTGCCCGAGGTTGAGGCGTCGCGAGTAGAGGTAGTGGACATCGCCGAGGCTTCCGGCGTCGAGTTGCTGCTTGGTCCACCGCAGGGCGTCGTTATGAATGAATGTGTGCCCGGCCATCAGGGTGAGACCGCGGTGATCGGCGATGCGCGCCAGTTCGATGCACTGGGCGCCGGACGTGGCGAGCGGTTTCTCGACGAAGACGTGCTTGCCGGCCAGGAGGGCCTCGCGGGCGAGGTCGTAGTGGGTCTCGGCGGGGGTGGCGATGACGACGGCGTCGATGCCGGATATGTTGAAGAGGGTGGTTCCTGTATCGTAGAGTGCGACGGCGGGATACCGTGCGCGGATGTAGGCCAGGCGGGCAGGGTTGGCGTCGGCGACGGCTGCGAGGGGTGACCCCGGCAGCTCAGCGAGGTTGCGGATAAGGTTGGGACCCCAGTAGCCCGCGCCGACGACGCCGACACGCGGTGTGGATGGGTGCACTGGCGTGTCCGTGTCTCTAAATCCCACGCCACCACCCAGCCTGATGTACATACGCTTCGCTCATCGTGTTGTCTCGGAAACGGACGGGATGACGGGGGTGTAGCAACGTCAAGCGGTCAGGTGGGGCGGGCGTTCTGGGCGCGGAACCGGTGGTCCATACCCCACCCCATCGCCCCTGATGTATATACGCTGCGCCTGCCCATCGCCCGTCTTGTTTGAAAACCGGTGCCTCGATTGAGACACGCTCCGCTACGTCGATGGCCAGTTTGGACGAATGGGGGATTAAGATGAGGCAGTCTGGGACGGTCGAATCTTTCACGCCTCCTGCGCACCTTGGGCCGGGTTCCGGACTGGTTGGCCGGATCAGGTTTGCCGTCCGGCGCATGGCCGACCTTCAGACCTTCACCGTGGTCCGTGACATCTCGCCGTGGCTTCGAGAGCAGACAGGCGTGCTTCTTGAGGTGGGGTGCGGTGACCAACCCTACCGCCATCTTGTCCCGCGGCATTGCCGGTATCTTGGTCTGGACATCGCGGTGACAGGCGAGGCCTTCGGGACAGGCCAGCATCCTGCGTGTGTTCACTACGCCGGCGGGACGTTCCCGTATGCCGATGCGTCGGTCGATGCCATCATGCACACCGAGACACTCGAACATGTGGTGGACTACGCAGGGTTTCTGGCCGAGTGCGCGCGGGTCCTGCGTCCGGGAGGTGAGATGTGTTTCACCGTACCGTTCCAAGCCCGGTTCCATTACATTCCCCATGATTACTGGCGCTTCACGCCAACGGCATTGAAGATGATTACTGAGCAAGCCGGGTTCGCGAGCGTTCGCGTGATGGCCCGGGGCCATGACGTCGTCGTCGCCTGCTACAAGATGCTCGGGGTGTGCTACCGGATTGGTTCGCGTAGACCAGCGTTGTCGGTGCTCCTCGCTCCGATTATCGGTGTGCTTCTGGTGGTATCGCATTGGACGCTCTGGGTGGAAGCTGGGTCCACCGATGATTGCCTTGGGTACACGGTCGTTGCGACACTCGGAGAGGGTAATCGATGATCGGGTTGGGAACCGCCAATCTTGGGTGGTCTCGGTCAGTTGAGACCCTTGGGGTCTTGCATCTTGCGACCGTTGTTTCGATGCTGTGGGTCACCGCGCTAGTCGGCACGCAAGTTGCTTCGGTTCCGGTAACCGCATTCACTCTGAAAGTGTTCTTCCCTGCCGGTCTTGCCTTGTCTTGGGTGGCGTATGGGTGGTCGGTATGGTCCGGCCGTTTGGACAAGCATCAACCGGTCACTTCCGATACGTCGGTCACGGCCACTCAAGATCAGACCGACTGGGCACTCGTACTGGTTGCAGTGTGTGTGTCCAGTGCACGCTTGGGTTCTGAGTGGCTTTGGGTCAGCGCTCTTGCTTGCGGCGTGTACTGGGCCGGTTCTACCTGGCTATCCTTCCGGTCTCCATTTGCGCCGGGTCGCCTGCCCGCTGTTCTTGCATTGGTCATCGCGCCATTTGTGCTAACTTCATTAATGCAGCTAACAATTAGAATACCAATATTTATATTATGTTTTGTTATCAGTATGGCAGGTTTGCATTGGTCATATCGTAGCAAAAATGTAACAACAATAATGCAGTATTTGCCTTGTATGCTCTTAGTTAGTACTTTATATAATTTATTTATTAATGACTACTGGTTTTTAGTTCCGATTTTAGTCTTTATATTTTTTTTAGATGTATACATGCTACGAAACATGGTAATAAAAATTAAGAAATGGATTAATGATGAAATTAGACGTTTACTTATAGGCCTTACTATTTTGTGTGTTTTTATGCTCCTCGTCAACACAGATCCTACTTGGGATCCGACACATTATGGGTACTACCTTTTTCCGGCTAGGGACGTCTTGTTAGGCAAGTCCCCTCTTCTGGACATTAATCATCAATATGGAATTGGAACGCTTTATTTGATCGCATTCCTCGGCCGAATCCAGGGAATACCCCTCGATTATTGGAGCCTCGCAGTCTGGGTCAATCTCCTCAATGTGGCGCTGGCAGCGATGGTGTTACTTGTTGCCTACCGGGGACCCCAGGGTCGATGGTCTGCAGGATTGCTTCTGCCTTTACTCATATGGGGGAAGTTCGCGCAACAAGACTCCCCGGATCGTTTCCCGTCGGTTGGGTTCATGCGCTTTGGCTTGACGATGCTGTTAGTTATTGCCTGTTCGTGGCGGGCCAAAGGTCGTACGAGTCACTTTCGCTGGTGGACCGTTACCACAGTGCTCTCAGCCAGTTCACTTTACAGTCTTGAAGCTTTTCTCTACTCGATTGTAATCGTAGGTGCCGATCAGACTGCGGAGGCCATCCGATGGTGGCGGGACGGATGGGCGAAAAAGAAGTTGTATTTTCACTTGGCAAAGTCAGCGTCCATTCGCACTATGAGCATTGTGCTTGCGCACGCTGGATTTTCGGCAACCATTCGTGTCACATCTGGGGCGTGGCCCGACTGGAGGCACTATACGCAGTACCTCGACTTGTACGCGGGGGGGTTCGGTTTCTGGCCTCCAAGCGCGACCGATCCCTGGTCGCTACTTCTCCTCACATGTGTCGTCGGGGGAGTTTGGGCCATTGATGTTCTTGTTCGCTCAAGCGTGTTGACAACCAGGGACTTTCACCACGCGAGATTGGTATTGGTCGTCAGTGCTGCTGGAATTGTTCAATTCACATATTTTGTATACCGACCGCATTTATTTAATTTGTTTCATATTATGTGGCCAAGTATATTATTATATTTATGGGGTTTGTCTTATTTACTGAGAGAAAAACATATCAATTTTGCTCCAGCAGTACGGGTTATTATCGTTGGCGGTGTTCTGTCGTGGTCAATGCTGACTGCCCGGGCGATTGTCCACACTACCAACAATGCTTCACAAACCATGCTCGGATGGTTCGGTCGGCAGATGGCAGGCATGGAAACTTCTCTTGTACCTTGGGGTGTTCGACCTCCGGATGTGCAGAATGCAGAGGCTGCCGAGTTTCGAGCGATGCTCCTTGCGTCACACACAGGTTCGGCTCGGATTCCGATGCTCGTAGGTGCAGACCTCCTGGAAGTTGCACTGCTTACCACGCCTTACGTGAACTGGTTCCCCATCTCATATCCCGAGCAGGATGGCTTGATCCCACTCACCCGCGAGATCATGATCGACGCCGCCATGCGGGTGGCACCAGGCACCCTACTCATTCTGGAGCGGGAACGAGGCAAGTATGGGGTTCGGACTACCATGCCGTGCATGGAGGCACTCTGTAAACGGGGATACCTGTCTCAAGTCGTTGTAGGCGAACGCCTAGTCCTTGCGCGGTTTGAGGTGGACCAGTCCCAAGTTGCGCCGGACGTCTGCGACATCTTTGAGAAAGTGGCACCGTGAGACGAGAACATGGATTCGTTGGTAACTCTCGCCGTCTTCTACAGATGCACCACCGGGCGGGGGTGGGGCACATCGGGGGAAACCTGAGTTGCCTCGACATCCTCGGGGTGCTGTTCCACGACGTCATGGCCCCGGATGACCGGTTTGTCCTTTCCAAAGGGCATGCGGCCGGGGCGCTTTACGTGACACTGTGGTCGATCGGAAGGCTGTCCGATGATGATCTGGACACCTTCCACCGGGACGGCACTCTCCTGGCCGGTCACCCGCCCGCACGAGGCATCCCGGAAATCCCGTTCGCCACAGGGAGTCTGGGGCATGGGATTGGCTTGGCCAGTGGCCTCGCCCTTGGGTTCCGCTTGCAAGGCCAGGGCGGGCGGGTCTTCTGCTTGACCTCGGATGGGGAGTGGAATGAAGGTTCGTCGTGGGAGGCGTTGATCTTCGCAACGCACCATCGCCTTGCGAACCTGACCGTCATCATCGACGCGAACGGCCTTCAGGGGTTCGGTTCCACGCGTGAGGTGGCCAACATTGAGCCATTGGCCGACAAGTTCCGTGCGTTTGGAGCGGATGTCGAGGAAGTGAATGGGCACGATCCGGTGGCCCTGGGGCGCGCCGTCTCGGTGATGAGTGATGGTCTCCGGGTAGTCGTGGCACGGACGGTCAAGGGACACGGGGTGTCATTCATGGAGAACCGGATGGAGTGGCATTACCTGCCCCTCACTGATGCCCTGTACGCACAGGCCATCGCGGAGATTGATGCGCGTGAAGCCGAGGGCGGTGACGCCCGCGACGGGATGGCGCAGTGAGGAACCGGTTCAGCGCGGCGATGGTTGCGATTGGGGCGAGCGATCCGGCGACGGTGTTCCTGACGGGTGACCTCGGGTACAAGGCGCTTGAACCGGTGCGTGAGGCGTTTGGTGACCGCTTCATCAACGTGGGCGTTGCCGAACAGCAGATGATCGCGATGGCGGCCGGGTTGGTACGGGCCGGACTGCGTCCGTGGGCGTATAGCATTGCGCCGTTCATCCATGCGCGTCCGTTCGAGCAGATCCGGAATGACGTCTGTCTCCACCACCTGCCGGTTCGCCTGGTCGGGAACGGCGGTGGGTACGGGTACGGCGTGATGGGGGCAACGCACCATGCACTTGAGGACTATGGGGCCCTTCTGACGCTTGGTGGGATGACGGTGATGGTGCCGGCGTTCGGGAGTGACGTGGCCGAGGTTGTTGCGCGGGCGTCGGCTCATCCGGGACCGGTCTACCTGCGCCTTGGACTTGCCGAGGAGGGTGATGCGGAAGTGCCCGGTTTCGCACCGTGGCGCCGCGTGCTGGAGGGTCAGGGTGCGACGCTGCTGGTTTGCGGCCCTCTCGCCGGGATGCTCCTCCGTGGAATTCGCGACCTGCCTTTGGAAGTTCGCCCACGCATGTGGGTGGTGACCGAACTGCCATACGGGGAACTGCCGGAAGCCTTTCTGGATGATGTACGTGCGTCGGGCCGGCTGATCGTCGCCGAGGAACATGTCGCGCATGGAGGCGTGGGGCAGATGGTGGCAACGGCGCTGCTGGCGGCTGGGGTGTTGCCCACATCCTTCGTGCATCGCCACGCGCTGGGATACCCGTCGGGCCGGTATGGGTCGCAGTCGTGGCACCGTACCGAGTGTGGCCTCGACGTGGTGTCGATGCTGGCACTCCTTGACGATCGGACCGGGGTGGGCAAGGATGTCCGCGGACCTGGTCGGACCGGCGTCGCGGGTGGCGGGGACGTCGCGCGATGATCGCGTGGGATGCGCCGGCGGACATCTCCCGGTTGCACGGACCCATCCTCGTGCTGGGTGCGAGCGGGTTCGTCGGTGCGAACCTGCTGCGGTCTCTCCTAGCGGTGCGCGACGACGTGACCGGTACCGCGAGGCGTCTGCCCGCGTGGCGCCTCGAGGGGGTGCCTCCCGGGCGCGTGCGCGCGACCGACCTGTTGGTCGAGGCGAACCTCGACGCTGTCCTTGACGACGTGCGCCCGCGCACTGTCTTCAACTGTCTCGCGTACGGCGCGTACTCGTTCGAGGCCGACGCCGACCGCATCTACGAGACGAACCTCGGGCTGACCCGACGGCTTGTGGCCCGGCTGTCCGGGATGAACCTTGCGGCGTACGTGCACGCCGGGAGCTCCTCCGAGTACGGCACGAACGCGGCCGCCCCGACGGAGGACGCCTGGCTGGCGCCGAACAGCGAGTACGCCGTCTCGAAGGCAGCGGCCGCGCACCTGCTGCACTTCCACGGCACGCACTGGGGTTTCCCCGGCGTGAACCTGCGCCTCTACTCGGTCTACGGCCCGCTCGAGGACCCGTCGCGACTAGTGCCGGTTCTCGTGCGCGCCGGGATGTCGGGGGCGTACCCGCCGCTGGTGGCGCCGGACATCTCGCGCGACCTGGTGTACGTCGATGACGTGTCCGAAGCATTCGTGAGGGCGGCGCTGGCGATGGGTCCGGGACTGCACGGCGCCTCGGTAAACGTGGGGACGGGAGTGCGCACGACGATGCGCGACCTGGCGTCGACCGCGCGTGACCTGTTTGGCATTGCCGGTGAGCCGGCCTTCCAAATGGAGGCGCGGGCGTGGGATGTCACCGACTGGTACGCCGATCCGTCCCGCGCGCGCGACCGGATCGGTTGGGCGCCGCGGACGCTGTTGCGCGACGGCCTGACCCGCACGCGAGACTGGCTGGCGTCGCTGCCCGACATGGCGGCGTACGAGCGGTCGTCAAAGCGGTTCGGCCTCGACACGAGGCACAGCGTGACGGCCGTGATCGCCTGCTACCGCGACGGGCGGGCGATCCCGGTCATGTACCGGAGGTTGCGCGACACGTTCGACGCGCTGAACATCGACTACGAGATCATCTTCGTGAACGATTGCAGTCCGGATGACAGCGAGGCGACGATCCTGGCGATCACCCGGGACGACCCGCGGGTGGTGGGGATCAGCCACGCGCGGAACTTCGGGTCGCAGGCGGCGTTTCGGAGCGGAATGGAAGTGGCAACGAAGAACGCCTGCGTGCTGCTCGACGGCGACCTGCAGGACCCGCCTGAGATCGTCGCAGAGTTCGTTGCGAAGTGGCGCGAGGGGTACGACGTTGTCTTCGGGCGGCGGGTGAAGCGTGAGGCGCCGTGGTACATGCAACTGGCGTACAAGGCGTTCTACCGGGTGTTCGACTACTTCTCGTACCTGGCGATCCCGCATGATGCGGGCGACTTCGCGCTGATGGACCGCCGGGTGGTGTCGGCGCTCTTGCAGTTCCCGGAGCGCGACATGTTCCTGCGGGGGATGCGGGCGTTTGCAGGGTTCCGCCAGGTGGGGGTGGACTACGTGCGTCCGGAACGGATGTTTGGGCGCACGACGAACTCCTTCCTGAGAAACCTTGGGTGGGCGAAGCGCGGGATCTTCTCCTTTAGCGATGCGCCGCTGAACGCGCTGCTCTTCGTGGCGTCGGTGCTGTTCGGCGCAACGGTGCTGCTGGGGGCGGTGCAGGTGACGTTGCGGCTCCTCTTCCCGGACCTGGCGCCACCCGGGGTGACGACGGTGCTTCTGGCCATCCTGTTCTTCGGGAGTCTCAACCTGCTGGCCGTCGCGCTGGTGGGCGAGTACGTAGGGCGCATCTTCACGGAGGTGAAGGGGCGCCCGCGCTTCATCCGGCGCGCGGTGTTGCGTCGAGGCGAGGTGCTGCTTGCGGGCGAACATGGCTCCGGTGGGGCAAGCCGGTGAGCGAAGCTGGTTCGTCGGCATCCCTGCCAGGCCGGAGCGACGTCACGACCGCGGATACTTCCAGCGCGATCCGGTTTCATCATCGCGACTGCCCGGTGTGCGGGCCCGGCGTAGCGGCGCGTGAAATCTGGCCAGCGAAGCTTGACCCGGAGTCGCTGGGCGGCTTCGTGTACGCCTCGCGAAAGGAACCGGACACGATGCACCTGCGGATGGTCGAGTGCGCCGTCTGCGCAGTCCTGTACGCGACGCCGGCACCGGTGCCCGACGACCTCGCAAGGCTCTATCGTGCGGCGGCGTTCGATGGCGGCGAGGCTGGCGAGGCAGCGGCGCGCACGTACGCACGCCTGGTCGACGGGGTCGCCGCGAAGTTGCCGGGGCGTGACGGCGCGCTGGACATCGGCACTGGAACGGGGGCGTTCCTGGAGGAGTTGCTGGGGCGAGGGTGGACGCACGTCCGCGGGGTCGAGCCGTCGTCGGCACCGGTGGCGGTCGCGAGTGCCGTGGTGCGCCACCTGATCGTGGAGGACGTCTTCCGGCCGGGAATGTTCGGTGACGAACGGTTCGCGTTGGTGACCTGCTTCATGACGCTCGAACATGTGTCCGAACCGTTGGCGCTGTCGGCAGCGGTTCGGGCGTCGCTCGTGCCCGGTGGCGCGTTCATGGTGGTAGTGCACGACCGGCGCGCGCCACTGAACCGGCTGCTGGGTACGCGGTCGCCGATCGTGGACGTCGAGCACCTGCAACTGTTCTGCCCGGCAAGCTTGCGGGCGCTGCTGGAGGGCGCGGGCTACCGCGACGTGTCGGTGGCTCCGATCACGAACGCGTACCCGCTGTCGTACTGGGCGCGCCTGCTGCCGTTGCCCCGTGCGGTGCGAGCGGCGGTGCGAGAAAGCCTTGGCGGGTTGGGGCGCCTCGAGGTGGGGGCGCGGGTGGGGAACATGGTCGGAATGGGCTGGTCTGGGTGATGGGCTAACACTGGTTGGCGGAAGTTCCTGACCGGAGGGTGGCAATTGATGCGGTCCATGGGCGTGCGCGTATTGCCGGTAGCCCTTCTCGCGGCGTACACGGCGCTGTTGCTCTTTGACTTGGAGCGGTTCCCGGCGATCAACCCGGATGAGCCGGGGTACGCCGAACCGGCGTGGACGCTGATCACCCGAGGCGAGTTCGGTGCCCCGATGTATGCCGGCATGTTCGGGATGGAACACCGTATCTACACGAACTGGCCCGGGCGTGGGGTTGCGACAATCTTGCCGTACCTCCTGTTCGGGCCCACGTTGTTTTCCGCGCGATTGGTCTCCGTGGCAATGGCGGTACTGCTTGCCTTGTTGTCCGCAATCTTGTTGCGTCGAGTGCTTGAACGCCCCCTGACATGGGTCGATTGGTTGGCGTTGGTTGCAGGGATGACGTGTCCGGTGGTAGTGAGCGCCGGTCGATT